>Ga0208303_1000028_pt1 | contig 54635 bp, 75 predicted proteins | sample CB_VirMetaG_2_FD_184537 | JGI IMG/M metagenome (GOLD analysis project Ga0208303, IMG submission 184537) | Freshwater to marine saline gradient viral communities from Chesapeake Bay - CB_1504_2 Viral MetaG (SPAdes) (version 4) | ecosystem: Environmental > Aquatic > Marine > Coastal | place: USA... | reverse complement strand
GTAGAATCATTTTGACTTGACATTGAAGTTAAAATAAAATCTTCAAAATCTCCAATGACTTTTCTAATGTTTAATTGTGTGGTTCTTCTTTGGTCTCCGTTTAGACTTGTGGTTTCCCCGTTTTCATCAACCATCCAGAAATCAATATCTACTTTAACGTGACGAGAACTTAGATTTCTTTTACCTTTCTTTTCAATAAAGTAATCTACTCCGTCAATCTCAAAGTTTAATTTACAATGTAGATTGTTTTTAGATTTGTTGATAATGTCGTTAGCACGAACTGCTCTTGTCGATACATCAAATAAACAAAATGCTAATGCGTCTAATAACGCTGATTTACCTGATGCGTTTGGTGCAAATAATCCAATGATACCATTGAGTTGTGTAAAGTCCACAACATTGTCTTCTCCGTAACTAAACATATTTGAAAATTCAAATCGTTTTAATTTCCAATTAATGTTTCGTAATATATCTTCTGCTGATATTTCTTGATTAAGTTCTTCCAATATACTTTTGATTTTGACTAAGGTGTCTTCATCTACGGCATAATTGTTGTTTAGATAATCTTCAATTAATTTATATTGGTAATCAACATTATTGACATCACCGATATTGATTTTGTTATCACGAACTTTTTCTTTGTTTAGTCCGTCAACTCTTGTTACGACTGATTCTTGTATATTGGCTAACTTTTGTAATTTAGTCAATACTCGTTTTAATTGTGCTGGTTTGGTATTACTTACTCTAATACGAACTCTTGGTTTTTTAGGTAAGTCTGGTAATTCAGGTAATTTTCCGTCGTTGATTTCTATTGTGTAGTATCCGTAATCATTTGGTAATTCAATAAAAGTAGATTTGAGAGTTTCTATATCCCAAAGTAAATAACCTTTACCGATATCTTCTCCGTGATTTTGTTGAATTAATGAACCACAATATGCTATGGTTTCTTCTTTGTTTAGAAATTGTCTTTTATGGATATCACCAAGTAATCCTAAATCATATCCTTTAAACATTGACATCTTGACTTTACTCGGTAGTTTAAATCCTAAGTCGGTTTCACTTCTATCTACGGTTCCGTGAAACAATACAATTTTCTTGTCGTCGTTTTTAATATCTTTTGCTTTAATGTAATCTTTTTCACTATCCCAAACATCCCACACAACTAAATTGGTGTCGGCACATCTATACACACCTGTCTTTTTTAAATAATGTAAATTTGGGTGATTAAGGTTTTCCACGATTGGTGTTAAAACATCCATACGATTTTTATTATTTAGGTTGGCATCGTGGTTACCTGCGATAATAACTAATGGACATATGTCTGCTAAGTTTTTAAATAAACGAGATAATTGGTCTACCAACTCTGGTGACATTTCAGTCTTAGAGTGAGCAATATCTCCACCGATATATGAGATAGCATTATCGGGATTTTTTCTGACTTCCTCGTATAACTTTTCAAATACTTCTTCGTATTCTTTGTGTCGTTTCAGATTTCTAATTTGAATATCTGATAAGTGATGTATGTATTTTAGTTTCCTAAACGGAACTTTTATTTTTTGTTCTAACAATTAAACTCCTCAAGTCGTTTTAAGACTTTTTTTAACTTTGATTTCTCAACCACAATATCGTATGCGTATATTACTCCGTCTTTGATATACTTGGCCATATCTTCAATTCTATAATCGTCTTTCAACTCCTCGAACATATCAGCACTTATATAGACTTTATATAAGTTATCATCAATTTGCCAATAGTTTTTTTCCATATAGCTTCATTTCCATTATTTGTTTAAAGTCCATTGGTAGTGAGTTGTTGAGTTCAGTAATCATTGACTTATAACCCAAGTCGTTAGGGTCTTTTCCGTTTAACTTAACAAAGTTAACATTGATACCCTCGTTAACGAACTTTTCAGTCATTTGTATAGCATCATCAAACGCGTCACTATCCAAAACAATAAATATGTCTTTGACTTTCTTTTCGACGATTTTTTGGTAAAGTTTAGGAAGTATAGTTTTCCCAAACAAAGGAATGGAATTATTTTTTACGGATATCGAGTCAAATACGCCTTCCACCAAAATAATCGGTAATGACCAATTCACATATAAGTCAAATCCGATAATGTCTTTGGAAATAGGTGGGTTTTTGTATTTTAATGTCGATGCGTAAAAATCCCTTCCGACAAAATAATTTAATTTTCCGTGTTCATCATAACTCGGTATAATGATTCTATTTTGATATTGTCCTTCTGTGCAATAACCTAAATTATATCTTTTGATATCTTCTGATGTAATACCTCTTTTCTTTAGAAATAACATTGCGTGGTCTCTGATGATACTGGTATGTGGTTCTGATAAAGATTTAAATTCATCAGGTAGTCTTATGTCTTGTTGTCCCGCATCATCTTGTTTGACAAATATCGTTTCCCCCAATAACTTAGATAATGATTGATAATCTTGTTTAGATGCACCAACTCTTTTAAAGAGTTGGAATAAATTATGTCCACCTTGATTTGATACCCAACAATGCCACTTACCCGTTTGTACATTTACTTGTAACTTAGGTTTATGATGCGATACGAATGGACTCCACCACATATACTCGTTGTTTTTCTTTAAAGATTGTCCACGAGATTTCAATACTTTATCCAATAATTGTATTAATTCTGTCATTGATAATTTTCCATTTGATTTTTATATTGATATTTATTTCTCAATTCATTAAGTTTATTATAGCCGTATTCTGTTATTTCTCCGTTTTCAAAAGTTTCTTCATCACCCATCATTGCTTTTAATATCATAATGTTATCAATACTCTTGACAAAAATATCTTTATCAACTCGTGTAAAGAAATCCGTAAGTTTACCGGTGGTTTCACAAATACCTCTTAAAGTATTTTCTGCAGTTTCCACAACATACTGACGATTTGGTGTTTTCCATTCACCGCCTATACTTGGATTAGATTGGATAATACCTTGTTTAGGTGGTTTATCACAACACTTACAAAATACACCGACTTGTTTTGTATTATCCATTTGATTTATTCTTTTCAACCAAACCTGTTAAATCTGATGAAGAACGAATCTTTTCACCTAAGTTATCCACCCACTCAATACCCAATTCTTGACAAACTGCATATTCTGGTGAATTAGTTGAATTTCTATCTCCTCCGTTACAAAACATCAAATGATTGAATTCTTTAAATCGTTTAATTGTTTTGATAGTTTCAACTACACTTCTATCAATATCATCTGCCAAGATTACTTCATCAACCATATCTAAATTAAAGACGATTTCTAATCTATCTTTTTCGTCCATAAATGGTCTACCTTTTTTTATAGCACATTGAACATCATTATTCACGATAACGATTAGTTCGTCTGCTAATTCTTTGGCTAATTTAAAGTATTCTAAGTGTCCGACGTGTAGTGGGTCAAAGTATCCACTAACGATTGCTGTTTTTGTTTTTTTCATTTTTATCCTTTTTGTTAAATATTTTATCCCAATTATCTTCATATTTTTTTCTATCGGATATTCTTGGTGCGGAACCTTTTGTGGTTCCAGAATCATATATTGATTTATTTTTTTCTGTCATTAGTCAATCCATTTTCCGTGATTGAATAAATGCCAACATCTATGACTAAATATCATCCAACCTAACTTGAAATAACTATCTGTTATGTATTCACCCGCATTACATTTATAACTTACTATTTTTTTCATTGAGTATCTCCATTAATTTGTCCAGCTCAAATGCCACATAGGTTTTACTACGATTTCTCTTAAACACTACCAATGGTATGTGTTCGCCGGCATTATCTTCTGCTTGTTGAAGGGAACTCCATATATTTAGTTTTTCTTGGTTTTTACATTCTACTGCAAATGGAAACAATTTACGGGCTGCTGGTGATAACAATATATCTTCACCGGAATCACCCATTGTTGTTGAACGAACATCATCTGGTTCCAATTCTTTGAATGTTTCTAAGATTAAATCACGAACGTCGTTTTGTAACCTTTTACCTTTATTCTTGGCTGAACGAGTTTTCATACATTAATAAATATAGGATAAAACTTCTAAAATAGATTTTTTTTATTTTGTGAAAAAAACTTGTGATTTTTTTAATCTTGGCTTATATATATTATTGCTAGCTAGCTACCCGAAAAGGGCGAAATTCAATATATGCCAATCTAAAACTTATTCTTCCAATATCTACGATACTCTGTTTGAGCCCACTTCTCAGCTTCTACTTCAGTAGGAACATAATCGTATGGATTGGACTTAGCTTTACTTCCGTATTTACCTTGCATTGCCAATTCGTATTCCTTTGATGCTTGTTCTTCGTATGCAGCTGCACCCATCTTTTGTCTGTCTAATGCGTGTTTGATTTCGTGTAGAATTGTAGTGATGAATTCTTTTGAACTTTGATTTGGGTCTATATGAATGATATCATCATTCCAATGATAGAATCCTTTTTCTTTTTTATAACGACCTTTTTTGATTTTTACTCTTGATGATAAACCATAATATTTCACAATTTCACTTGCGATGAAATGTAGGTCTTCTCTTTCGAATAATAAGTGTAGATGTGTTAATGGTTTTTTCATTAATAATTATAAGTGTTTCCCGCATTTACCAATACCAAAGAAAACTCACCCGTGATATCGGAAGTAGCTGTAACTTGTTCTACTCGTAAAAATACATCTGTTTTTGGTGGTATAAAATCTGGAAATTCATATACTCTTTGAAAAGTATTCATTGAGTTTGTTCCTAATCCTACTTGGTCTTTCACTTTTCTAACGGTTTGATTTACTCCTTTATTTTCACGATATATTAATTGTATGTTTGCTGCTTTACCAGAAGCACCAGTCAATATACTTGATGACCATTTCAATAAGTATCCTCTTTTATCATTTGGTATTGTGAATATTGCCATTTGAGTTTGACCTTCGCCAGCAGGTATTTGTGCTATGTAATTACTTGGAACACCACTTGACCAAGTTCCATAACCGATATTGATATCACCGGTATTAACTTCTTCTGAACCGGCATATGTGATGAATGCCCTATGAACTCTTGAAAATGTTTTACTACCGGTTACTGGTGTTTGTCCATTGAGTGTAAATGTTTCTTCTTGTTGAAAATAGTTTTCATCTAAACCTTGAATTTTTATTTGTTTTGAACCAGAACCTGCAGCTGAATCTTGTGTATCGGTTGATGCCACATAAACATTAATACTTGATGTTAAAAAAGGATATACTCCACCAACTGACCAAATATCTTCTGGGTCTGATGTGGTTTGGATTTCACGATTTCTACCGAATTTAAAAACCGTATCAAACGTTTCTCCTAAACTGAATCCTTTGTAAATCATTGTTTTCCTAATTATTGATAAACTTCTCTAAATAATAAATATTGGGAACTTTAGAAATCGGTATGTATGAATAGTCTGTATGTTCGTGGTCAAGTGTAGGAATTAACTTTTTGTTTGTTTCGTAATGAAACACATACATATAATCACCACCCTTGGTTTCTGGTCTTGGGGTTTTGTATAAAAACTTTGGTTCTTCTGGTAAAGTTAATTGTGTTTCTTCTTTGAGTTCTCTATGCATTGCTTCTCTTGGTGTTTCACCGATTCTCATATGACCCTTTGGTATTGTATATCCACCTTCGGTTTTCTTCATAATCAAGATAGTATTGTTATGTTGAATAATCACTCCTGATGTTGAATCAATATCGTTCGGGTGTTTTTCTAATAAAGTTTCTAATTTAATCACATCTTACCTTCATCTTTCCACATAGTAACTTGAACAAATGCCACTACCATTACTACACAAATTATTGCTATTACATATTCCATTTTATCTCCAATCCCATAATTTAATTAAATTATAGTTAAGACCAATTCCTATAATTGGTTCTGTTAAACCTGTTGTTGCGTTATACGCTACACCTATAAATGGCCCAACACTTAATTGGTTTCTTGGTGGTTCTATTTTTTGGACATCTCCTTGTCCGCGTATAGTTATACCACCAACATAACTCTCATCAATATACGAAAAAAATTTGTCTTTGTCAAGCTTTTTTATTTGTGGTTTAACAACTATTTCACCTGTGGTTGTGACATCAACCTTTTTAGTTGCTAAATAATCATCTTTCCACGCAACCAATACTTGACCTTTTGTTTCGTATTGACCAACACGATTGACTTGTTTATCTGAAAACTCAAATCTATCACTAAAGACTTTACCATTAGTCATTGATGTTAATTGTTTAGATGAAAGTATTTCAACCTGTTGTTCTAATTCTTTTAATCGTTCTAATAATAGTAAGTTTTCTTTACCACGAGTTTCATTGTGGTCGTCGAGTTCTTGAGTTAAATTTTCTGATAATTCAATGTGATAATCTAATTGTTCTTGAAGATTTTTGATTGTGTCTTCTTGAATCTGAACCTTTAATCTCAAACCTACAAACTCACGATACAATTGTTTCACATCATACTTGTTGATGAATATCGTAGTTCCTAACAATAGTAACGCACTTACTAATGATAAAATATTTTTATAAGATGTCCTGAACTGCATTACCTATTGCCTCTTTAAGTGCTCCACCAAGTTCACTTCTATCAAAAGGTAAATCTTCATTTATTTGAAACCCTGTGGAACTGATTACTTTATCTATTGTTCCGATACCATTACCAGTTACTATTTTACCTGTTTTTCTATTCAATAGTTCAACCACAACACGAACTTCTGTTGTAGTGGATTCTGTTCTAAATAATCCTAAGATAGTTGCAGACTTTCTTGGTCTACCTAAATAAACTACTCGTGCAGTCAATTCAAAATCTGAATCAAAGTCTACTAATTCATATCTTGAATCCATTACATTTTCAGTTAGTATATTGGTAATCCCTAAGAAAATACGACTATCTTCTAAACCTTGAATCTCTGCTTGATTAACAAAATTGTTAATTGACAAAGTAGGAACTTTCAAATCATCTTGTCCAACCATTGTTGGTTGTGGTAATTGTGCAAATACTACTCCACATAGTAATATGATTGACCATAGTTTTTTCATTTGTTGTCTCCTATTGCATATCCTATTCCCAATCCGAGAATAAATGTTCTAATTCTTTCTTTTCTAATTTTTTTCTTGATGATTTGATTTCTTTTCTTTTCTTTCATTTTCATTCTCAACATCATTTCATCAACTTGTTGTTTTCTGCGTAATTCTTTTTGTTTATTAAATTTTTCTTGACGCATTTGTTCTTGTTCCATAACTGATTCTTTATACTCTTGTTTAGCTTCATCAGTATCATTAATGGATTGTGCCATTAATGGAATCATAAATAATAATATCAATAGTCGTTTCATTTTTACTCCTTAAAAGTTTGTTCCAAATACTATGGAATAACTTATGTTTCGTTCTCCTAAATCATTTACCAAAGTGTTGTATCCAACGTAAAAACCTAAATTAATCTTAAAAGTTCTCGTAAGATTAAAATCTATATTTAGGCCTGGATAAATTAATATCGGACTTTCTAATAATAAATATTTTGTATCGGTTTTTAATCCTTCATAATATCTAAAAATTGTATAACTTACGAAAGTTTGTAAGTTTAAACTATTTTTATTGAACTTGATTGGATACCGATATCCATACATCATATTCACATTGAAGAAAGGTAACTTAGATATTTGTCCAAAAGATGAACTCAATAGTCCAACTTCATTGATATCATTACGAATTACTTTTCCGTAATTACCTGTGATTAACCAATCACTTCCTTCAAAAGTTCTATAATAGAGAAGTCCTGCATTCCAAAATGCATTCTGATTTTTATCTCTAAACTTATTACTTCTACCATACAATCCTAATACTTTTTTCAAGTCCAAAGTAATATTCATTGTATAGTTCATTTCTTTGGTTAAGTCAAAGTTTTCTTCAGTATAAACTGAGTTCAACGAAGTAACTAAACCATAACTATAAAATGTATTGACGATATCTCCACCGACAAAACTTGGTTCAGATGCCGATATATCTTCTTCGGAATCTTCTTCCAATTCACCTGCTACATTTAATGATGTGGCAGATGCCAATGCTTCTTCTGCTACATTGACCGCACAAGGAAATAGTTTTTCAAAATCACTATAAACTTGTTGTGTCCAATTTTGTAGTGTTCCATCAACAACTTGTTGAAAGGTAAAAAATCTTCTTTGATTATAATAAGTTACCCAAAATCCTTTTTCAGTAATCTCGGTTTTGTAATTTAGATTGACTGCTTGTTGATTACAAGGGTCAATGTAATTATATCCAAAACCTTGTCCGTAAAGACTACCTAATAATAATATAGTGAGTAACCATTTCATTCATTTTACCAACCTCTTTTTTCCATTCTTCTCAACACATTAGCCACTGCTGTAATGACTGCACCTGTTGTTGCAAATGAAACAGTAGATTGGTCAAAAGACATATCAAGGTTTTTCAATAAACCTTCACCTTCTTTTGATGAAGTTCCTAATCCACTACCTGTTATATACTTACCGGTTTCTACATTAACTAAACGAACTTGAACACCAACCATTGTGGTATCGGTTAATTTTGCTTTTCTCTTTTGAATTTCTTCTGATGAAGATACTGCGAAATCATAGATTTCTGCATAAGCAAACCATTTAGTTGTTGCAAATGTTCCGACATTTAATTCTTGGTCTAACAATCCATCAACACTTCTTTCCCACTCTTGAACGATTTTATTTAACACTTCGTCTTTTTCTTCCACAAAGTAAAATCGTCCTGCTTCTTCCAAGACTTCAATGATACGATTGGTTACACCAAATCCTACTCTTTTGTCACGAAGTTCTGGGTATTGATTAATGATAGTCTGTGGAATAGAAATCTGAATTAACTGAATTCCTTCTGGTTCCCCATCATACCATTTAATATCATCTAAGGTTTTTTCTGCCTCATATGATGCTATTTTAGATTGTACTTTTGTTTTTGCGGTTTGAGCAGTTGTTGCACAATTTAACAAAAACAAACATAAAACCACATTGAATAAATGTTTCATATTTCTACTCCTAACTATCTTGTTTTCCAAATCCTAACATCATTAGTTTGACCATTAAGATTAATCTTTCTTTTAATGAAAGGTTTGGTTGTTTTAATTTTGCTTGTATCAGTTCAATTTTTGCTGATTTATTTTTAAAGAAGTCCATTATTTTTTAAACTTTGCTAATGGGTCTCCGTGAAATTCTTCAATCTTGGTATCAAGTGCTTTGATAGCATTATTGAAAGATTTTACATCACCTTTTAATCCAGCAATATCACCTTTGATATCTGATAAATCTACACCTTCATATGAATCAATCTTTTCTGTAAGGTAGTCGATTTGTTTTTCAAATCCGTCTAACTTTTGTCCAACTAATTCAATGTCTGATGCTTCTGCAAATCCTTGAACTACTTCTTCCAAAGCATCAATACGACCTGTAAAAGTATACCAACCTGCGATTAAAGATGATAATACAGTTACGAGTGCAACGATATTTTGAATTGATAATCCAAACTTTGCGTTTTGTAGATTATCTACCAATGATTCCGCATCTATTTGATTTTTTGCCATTTTGTTTCTCCTTATAAGTCAAATCCAAACGACAACATAAGTGTTTGATTGTGAACACTATCGTTGTTGAATAGATAAGCTACATCTATGTTAATATAATCTGTTTTGATTCCACCCCCAAAGGTAAAATAATTTACATCAAAATCTGGTTCAGAATACATACCGAACTTTAAAGATGCTAATCCAAGTTCATATTTACCACCCAAACCATAAGTTAAATAATCTTGATACATTGTTAAGTCTGACAATAAATGAAAATCACCAAAAGATTGTTTTACACCTAATCCTAATGATGTTGGTAATGTTACTTTATCGTCTTCAAATTCTTTTTGTATTCCAATGTTTTTCAATACCAAACCTACATTTGTATCGTTGAATGTTTTGTAAGCACCGACATCAAAAGTGTATCCATTGGAACTACCATTGGTATGATAAAAATTGTGATTCAGAATATTAAATCTATATCCTAAGTTCCAATTCCAAAGTTCGTGTCCATAAGAAACACCAAGTCTTGTTGATGTAGAATTGAACTCACCTAAGATTACTCCACCTTCATTTGCTTCTAATTGAGAACCATAATCAAAGTGAAATACTTCTACACCCCATTGACCAGAAGTGTATTGTAGATTAAAGTATCCTAAATCATCAACTAAGTTTGGTAACCAAGCAACATATGAAAAATCTACTGATTGATTATCCACAACAAATGCTGGATTGTGAAATAGATTATCGGAATTAAAATCACCGATACCTGTATTACCTTGTCCTGCACTTGATATACTTGGATTGATTGTAAAGACATTGTTTGCTTGTCCAAACAACATACCTGTTAATAATAATATTAATAATTTCTTCATAATGTTATCCTATTTTAATACTGTAAATTTCTTGGATTTAATTCTACTACCTGTTTCCATAACAAAGATATAAATACCTGGTTCAAGAACTTCGTATCCTTCATAAACTGATACTTCTGGTAACCAAACACTTGGTTCATTTGTGAAGTCAAATGTATGAATACCTTGTCCTACGACTTCATCTAATACGACACCAATTCTTTGTCCTACGATATTGTAAATACTAATCTTTACATTACCTTCTTGTTCCATAAAGAATTGGAAGTTTGTTCTTTGTTTAAATGGATTTGGATAAACATAGGTCATTTCGTCTTCTGTTGGTTGTCCACCACCGAATGCCCAATATTTATTCCAAACTAAAATCTTTCCGTCATTTCTTTCCATTACCAAATCATCTCCGTTTGGATTACCAGCGTTTGCCTTACCGACAAAAGTTAAATCTGCTTCTGTCCACTCGGTATCTGGAAAGTCTGCTTGGAAAACTAATTGTAATGCGACCATTTCTTCTGTGATGTAATAATCTCTTGGTGCATTGTTTGGTGAGTTGTCCATACCACCAAATGATAAAGTTTTGTATCCTTGTTCATCAACTTCACTTTCATTTACATAAGTCATCCAAGGGCCAGGTAAAAGTCCTGTTTGAGCATCTACAAAGTGTAGTTCATTAGTGTTGTATTTCACTTCAAACTCAAATCCTGCAATCTTTGTAGGTTCTCCACTTATCTCATCAACACTTGGTGTAATGGTTAGTGGAACTACAACTTGATTACCTGCTTGAACTTTTACTGTTGAATCTGCTGGTAAAGTTAAGAACACATCAGTCTTGGCTAAGAAGTTTTTCATTTCTTGAGTTCTTGCCCATTCACTCGGTGGTGTCCCATTACCCCAACGATAATATGTTGTTCCGTCAAGTGTTGGTGTTATTGCTGTTCCACTTGAATCAACTTTAACACCTGTTAAATTCATATCACCTGTAAAGTAATATCCGATATCTGAATCATTATCAGTTCCAATGATATCTACTTGTTTAGAAGCATCAGTTGTTTTAAATAAATAATCTGGGTTTACATCATTTCCAAATGTAGAACTACCTGCTCCAATCTTAATACTCAATGTATCCAAACCTGTTTGAACTTCGTCCATTAATGGATTTAAATAAATCACACCACCAGCATCTTGTGTTAGTGTTGTGGTTTCTTGTGCTAAATCATCATCAACAAATATACTGAACTCTCGTCTTTGGTTTTTTGTGACTCCATCATATGCTTGATAATAATTTAAAGTTTCTGATGTTCCGTTAGATTTTAAATTATCTATGGATGCCCAAGATTGATAAGTTTCACCATTGGTGTGTGTATAGGTATTGTCAAACACTCCTGATGTGTATGCCCATAAGAAATATGTATCGTTTAATTGGAATACATCATCTCCGTCTACATCACCGATTAAATATGCACTTGGTGTTGCGACATCAATATCATTTGAGTTTTCGTATTTGTTGGATTGAAAATTAAATGATGCAATAGCGTCATTGATATTAGTGATTGCACCTCTATCTAATAAATAAGTTGTGTGGTCTCCAACGACATCTCCGTCGTCTGGTGGCCAGAACGATACACGATATCTGTTGTTTCGTGGTAACGATATATTAAAATATCCTTTATCATCTGTGTATGTCCAATACCAATAACTTACATCTTTAAACCCTTGATTTTGAATTTTTTGGTCTCCGGTTGTTCCGGCATTTTGTTCATAGTATCTCATATGTTGATACCCTAATGCAAATGTTCCGTATTCGTCGTAAGTCCCCATAACATCATCATTTAGAGATTCGTCTGTTAAACTTGTTGGATAATTAATATCTCTTATGTTTCTCCAATTAGAAAGGTTATCTGGATTGGTTTCATCTACTTCAAAACGAACTTTCATAAATGGATATTTGTTTCGTGAGAATGCATTTGTTCCGTCGTATTCTCCAATGTATCTCATATATCCTTCAATGTCTACAAGTTTCGGGTGAAGTGTGATATCTCCTCTTGCACCACCATTATAAGTTCTTTCACTTGTATATGAATCTCCCCAATTTCCGTCTATGTAAACTTTATAATCTAATAAATAATCATCAGAAGCGTAAGTGTAATAACCTGATGAACCATTGTAAAATGTTGGTATTCTAAATGCTCTTGGTGCGAAGTCATCAACGACATCATTGATTTTAAAATATAATTTTATTACTTGTGTTTGAGTTCCATCACCATTACCAAAAGTATAATCTGGTGTTCCGTCGGAATCGGCATCAACTCCGTGAGAAACCATAGTGATTCTCAACCAATCGTATCTGTTGTCAGAAATACTTTCTTCATATAAAGTTTCTGATGTTCCAACGGCTAATGAATCTTGATAACCGGTGTTTGCATAATGAACTACTTCAAAAGAATAATCGGCACCTGATGATTCATCACCTTCTGTCCAACTATCAATGTAACCTCCTTTAACAACTTTGGAATCTCCTTGTGACCAAGCGTTAATTGATGTTTCACCTGATTCTACCCAAGTGATTAAATCGTTATCAAAGGCAATATCAAATCTAAGTGCAGTAATATCTGCACCATTATCATCTAATGTGACTTCCATTTCTAAGATTTTATCTCTCCAGATATCAAAATTATTATTATCGTATGCTGGATTATTAACATCTTGTGCTAGAAATGTATCTAAATTTTGTGTAACTGAGTCTTTCCACCACATTGCTGGTGTAGACCAACTACCTAATTGTTTTACTCTAATGATTGGTGTTTGACCAAAGGCAAAACCAAACATCACTAATGACATAACCATTGTTTTTAATGAACGAAACATTGTGTTCTCCGTTGAGTTTTTGTCAATAATAAATATAAGATTGGGTTAAAAGTGGGGTTTAGACATCAAATCTAACGACAAAAGTTGTAGATAATTCGTTAGATAATTTAATTGGTTTAGCAAGTTTTCCGTGAGCCAATAATTCTCCATTTTCACTATACAAACCTATATCAGAAACATAAGGTCTAAAAGTAGATTCAGTTACAAAAGCTACTGATTCGGTTGCAGCATTGTAAAATAATGCATAACTACCTGTTCCTTGACCTGTTGGTAAATGACTTGGTGGAAAGAAACTTGACATTGATACTGCACCTAATGCAATTGTTTGACTTCCACTTCTATCGGGTGTTAAACTGATATTTGTAGATTTGTTAAATTCATTTGGTTTTACCACTACACGATATTCATATTCGTAATGAGTGTGTTGTGCTTGATATTTTAAAGTATAGTTGGTTAAATCTTTTGTGTAAGAACCTGTGTCAGTTAATACGATTAAACCTTGTTTGTAAAAAACATTACCTACTTCTGAACCACTACCGAGAGTTGCTGCAGTTGTTGAACTACCACTTTTAAAAAAGTTTGTTTTAAATGTTGAGAAGCTTGCTGAATAATCTTCATCATATAGATTTCCGTCTCCGTCATCATTTAATTCATATTCAACACCACCGATTGTTGCAGTTAATTTAATTGAACCTGGTTTGATTTGTTCTCCGTAAATATTTCTTGCAACACTAACGATAGATGCTGAGTCGTGTAGATTTCTGTTTTGTGAACCGGAACGAACATATACTCGTCCGTGTTGTGAATAGTATAAATTATGTAACATTGCATATGTTGGATATGCAAAGTAATTAGTTGATACTGAACCGGTTGTGATTGTCGTTACGACATCTGATGAACTTACATAATTGTATTTTGAACCTGAACGAGCAGTAATGGCAAACACACCACTTCCACTATCGTTGTTGTCAAAAGTGAAGTTTTTGAAAGTTCTAAACGACTTTTTTGATATGTCTTGTGGGTCAAGATTTTTGAACATTAGAGTGTCCTAAAAATCAAGTTTCACTTTAATAATAGCTTCCCTTGAATATGATTTTAATATTGGTTTTGATAACTTAGCAATCGCCAACAATTCATTTGAATCATTATAAAGTCCTACCTGTGTAATAAAGGTTTTAGGGTCTTTATAGAAAGTAGCTTGTGTCAAAGAACCATCTGATGCTGTTGCATAAGTTGGATTAGAACTAAAATTAAATGATTTGTTATTTACACGAACAAAATAATTTGTTGAACTAATTTCTTCTTCACGACGAGCTTGGAAACTTGAACCAGAAACAATAGCGTTATAGAAAGCCTGTGGTCTATTGTCAAATGCATCTGCACTTCTTCCAAATGTTCCTAAACCACCACTAACTTCTGCCTTCGGTGCGTTTAATAAAATAATACCTAAATCAGGGTAAAATAATCCATATGAACCTTCGTTAACTTCATTTGCTGCTGTGGTTGCAATTCCGTCTGCAATAGTTCCACTCACAACATTAAAGACACGACCACCTTGATTTACACTTGGATTTGTAGTTGCTCCACTATCGTCAATAAGTTTTATTTTACTATCTTTACCAGCTGCTGGCATCAATCCTGATAAATGTAATTCCCAATTACCTGGGTCAATCTTTTCTCTTTGTCTTGCTCTTTGGAACGAAATAAAGTAAAAGTCTTTATCACCTGATGCTGTTGGTGAAGAAGTAAAATTAAAATGTGTTGTGTTAGGAGCTAACAAAACATTTCTAAACTGACTATAAAGTGCTGCAGTTTGTCTACCACCTGTTGTTAATTTAGTGGTGTTTCCTGCTGAACCACTTCCGTCAATATGAGCATATCCCAATGAAAATTGAACTTCTGCTGAACTTGATAGATTTGGGTCTTCATTGTATAGTTCTAAAAATGAACCTGTTATGTTTCCATTTGTAGATTGAGTATAAAATGAAGTTAAAGTAGAACTACCACCACTCCACAAACCACTTGATATAGTTGTCTTTTGGTTTGATACGATATCGTCTTGACTAAATATTTGAAATGCCATTATCTACTCCTTAAACTTTTGATGGGTCAGCATTTACGGTAAGTGATATGGTGAATTGTGCACCAGACTGATTACCAGTTACGGACAAGTTAGTATTTGTTTGTGTTGTTAATGACCTTGAGATTACTCTCACACTTCTACCAACGAGTGTAATAGAACGTTTTTGTTCTGAGTCATTGGTAAATACTGGTGTTGTTGCACCTCTAATTGCACTTAATTCACTTTCATCAAATAAATCAAGATTTCTTCTTGGTGCTGGTCTGTTTGGATTTGTTGAAGTTGTTGATGAACCTGCACCTGTCAATGTTAAGTTAGCTACATCTGAATTAAACAATGTAAATGTATATGATGTATCAACTCCATTTCTTGTGTTAGGTGTTACGGTTTGTGTAATACCAGCTCCATTGAAAGTTAATGAAGGACTTGGTATTTCCAAGATAGGAAGTTTTACAGTTTCTTTTGGAAGTGTAGTTAACTTATATCTCATCAATTGATTTTCATCTACGAAAGCCTCTAACAAAGGCATATTTTCAATCACTGCCCCATAATAGTTTGAACCATTTGGGTGTGATGTATCCCATAGATTGTAATCTACTTCGTCGTCTGCTAATGCAAACTTTGTAATTTTAAATTCATTTTGCCCTCTTGACAAAAGTTCACGACCTTTTTTTGTTAAGATAGCATCTACTGTTATACTTGTATTGTCTAAAAATCCCATTTATTTTACTCCTGTGGAAATAATATAACTATTCTTTTTCAATAATAAATATAAGAAAGTTAAATTTTCCATATGTTATTCTACTTTAAGTCTTGTTGTTTCTGACTCTTGAGTCTTTAATACTGTTGGTGCAACTTCTGTAACCACTACTGGTTCTTCTCCGTCAATTGTGTTATCTCTTGTCAATAATGTTCCTTGAACAAACACTCTATATAGTGGTGTTGAATATGCCATACTTTCTACATCTGAAGGTTTGAATGATGAACTATATGCTAATGTTGGCCCAACCGATGCACTATAAGAACTTGAATAAAAATATTCAGCTACTTGACTATGTTCAGAAAATCTTGAACCTGTAATGTTTGGTTGTAATGTTTCGGTAAAGATTAGATTTGTTCCACCGAGTGTTACACTTGCAGTCGCATATAATCTACCGAACTCACTTCGTTTATCTATTTGGTCTAACTTAACCAATGACGGAACATTTAAAAATCCTAATGAAGAACCTGTATCAAAATATGCTAAGTTGACTAATCCATTGTAAGTTGTATACTCACCACCAACTTCAAAATAATTATCATTAGAACCTGTGATGTATCTTGTGACTAAAACACCTTGGTCAAAGTGTCCAGCGTTTTCAAAATACTGATTATCAAATTCTGGTTGTAATCCAATAACTTGTTTTGAACGCTCTAAGATGTGTGGTTCAATCAACACACCAACATTAGTGTTTGCTCTTGCTGGTATTAATTGTTTGATTGAATCAAAAATACTACTATCATAATATTCTAAGATTCTTAAATAATCCCAAAAATTATTTGTCATATAGTATCGTTTAAAATATTCATTTCTTAAATTTCTTAAATCTTTATAAGTTGGTTTGAACTCGTCTCTTGGGTCACCAATAAAATCATCAAAATTAAAATCAGCAATACTATAAACTACATCTTCATTAATAATATCTGTTGGTGAAAAGTAAATTCCCAATCTATTGGAATCTACTGGAGCAAAATCCTCAGAAGACCTTTCTCGTCTTTTGTCTACCATTAATGGTAAAAGTTCTCCGTCTTCACCTCTTTCACGAGTAGTTTCTTCAATTCTAATCTTGGTTGCGTTTCTACGATTAGGCCCGACATTTGGTATTCTCAATTTTTCTTGGTCTACTAATGTTCGTGAAAAGTTTCCTGTAAATCCATTGACTTCTTGTGATGCTGTTTCATAAGATTGTAAATGTGCAATGTTTGTTACGAATGCTGATGATGATAAATTCTTATCATTGTCTAATGCATATCGAACTAACAAACTATCATATGATGATGAATAATAATTTCCATTATATGACTTAGGTGATAAAGTGTGATTGTCAAAAACACTTTGTGATAATGCTTCTGTCCATAAACGATACTCCATTAATGAACCACTAAGTTGGTCTCCAAATGCACTACCACTACCACCAAGATAAACATATCCACTTGCGGTATATGATGCGTTCATTGTAGAAGAAGTCACTTCCATACTTTGACTATCTGCAAATATAACTCGTTGTCTTGTTGAATCATATTGTTTAGTAGTCAATTCAAATGATGAACTTACATAAATACTTTCTGCAGTAAACTCACTTCCGTCACTTGATGATTTTCTTGTCAACATAACTGACCACATATCATCATTGTAAAATGGTAACAACGAAGAAGTAATATAATTTACTCGTCCGTCTGAACCACTAATACTAAATCTTAAGTATCCATAATCATCTGTTGTTCCGTTGTCTTGTAGATGAATTGCCCAATCATTATTTTTTTGTAACAATACCATTGAACCAGATGTTCCGGCACTATATGGTGTTCTAAATCTAAATTCTGTTGTGTTTGGATATAATGAATTGTAAGTTGTCCAATTTGATTTTATATATTGTGATGATTTAAAATCTGTTGCTCTGGTAAACTTTCTTTTAATTTCATAACTTACTCTTGTTCCTTTATCAGGCCCACCATATTCTCTAACTCTCAATACTGAACTTGGTATTCCGTAACAATTTAATAATCCTTTAAGTGCTCTTTCTGTTCCTTTTGATTTAATAAAGAATGGTAAGTTAGCAAGTATTCGTTTCCAAATCTTTTCAGTAACTTCTTCTTGTGGTGATTCATATAAAGTTGTTCCGTCGGTATTTTTTCCTAACAAATATGTTGGTAAAACTAATAAATCATTTCCACTATATAAATCTAATCCGAGAGCCTTTGCATATTCTCTTGCAACATCTTTTGATATACCCTCTGATGCTTTTTCAAATCTTTGATTGACATCAGTAAAGTGTCTTGTATAACTCCATATTTCATCAAATTGTTGTCCAACCATATCCATAAATTCTAAGAAAGTATTATTTTGAGTATCTGCATAAACGTGTTCTGGTAATGAATTTCTTAAACTATTCATATTGTCTTGGTCGTATCCTTTTGCTCTCGCAATTTGACGAGTGAACCAAGTAGATGCTTCTGAACTTGTGGTCGGTGCCAGTACATATGGTTTAGAACTTGTTTGTTTAGGCCAATCATTATCGTGGAATTGTCCCGCTGATGAACTCACATAAGATGAACTTTCAAAATACATAAAGTGTTCAAACGGGTCAAAAGAATTAACAACTCTTTGTCTTTGTTTTTCTAATTTACTGATTCTTGTAGCAGAGCTTGAAACACTTAATAATGATGAACTTGTTGCACTATATCCTTCAATTAATTCTAATTTCTTTTTAAAATTACGAATTCTTGTTTCTGCATTTGAGAAATTAATAAAGTTTCCAAAACCATAATCATCATCTTCGATAGTTAAATCTGTTGTAGTTTTTTGGTAATCAATATTTGGTTTGACATTTAGTAAACTACCTGATGTTAATAATCTTTCGATATCATTTGAATCTTGAGTATCACTACTTAGTAATCCTGTTTGACTTTGATAATTTGTTCCTTGAAAATTAATTGGATTATCAACTGAATTAAAGTTTGGTAATCTTAAAAATATTCCGTCTGTTTGTCTTTCATCATATGGAACTAAACGAACTCTATCACGATAATTCTCTAATCTTTTTTCAACAAAGATTGTTCTGTTTCCGGTTGTGATTGTATCGGATAAAGCTTGTTTTAATTTAAAAACTCTTTTGTTTCCATCATCACTTAATTTACTATTGATGATTAAATAATAATCATTACCAATCTTTAAATAAGTTTTATATCTGTTGATATTATTTTTGATATAATTAACACGAAAGTTTATAAATTTATTTGCTACTTCATCTTCACCTTTGTGTTGTGTTCTGTTTGCTCCGTCATTGTAAGATAAAGAAACTCTAATACGATTAGCATCTAACACTTCTTCAATTTTTGCAACATAATCTCTTTTGGATATTTTAGATTGAGCACTTGAAGTTGTAGTTATAGTTTCGGTTCGACTTATTTGTGTTGTACCACCACCAGCAGAAGCTCGTGTTTGACTATTGTATCCTACTCTAATATCATTTGCAGCATTACCTGGAAGATAAATGTCTTCATTTATTGGTAATTGTTCAAATTGATAATCTGGAAAAGATTTAGCCATTAATAATTCCTATCTTGTGCCTGACTTTGTAAAGCTTGGTCTGCATAAAATTTTTCTAAGTCTGATGAATCTTCATCAGTCAATATATTGTATAAATCTTGTGTTGAATAACCTGGAACATCATTGTCATTTTCATAATCATCTACAAAGTCTGAACCAATATTTTCATCATCATAAGTGTCAGCATTAGTGGTATCTTCAAAACCTGTCACTTTATACATATCTGGTATAATAATTTCTCCACCTACCATATTTTGTGTGAATCCTCTATCGTTTGGATTGATATCAAATTCTAATTCATAAGGACTTTTAGAGTCAAATTTAATTGCACCTGCATTTCCATCTTTGAGTGGACGATATTCAAATAATTCACCCATAGCTTTTAGATTATTTTTATACGCTGGATTTTTTATTTGTTTATCCAATTCAACAATTAACTCTGTTCTGTCTGGTGAGATTTCTGAAATAATATAAGTTAAATCTCTTTGAAATAATTCTTTTCTTTGATTGGTATCTTTTTCATCACCGATATTAGTAAAGTATCTTGTTTCTCCGTTGATTATCTTTTCATCAACTCCACCATACCAAATCAAACCTTTGTCATCTACTAATACGGTTTGTTCTCTACCGGCAAGTCTTCTTAAAAATTTATATTCAACATCATATTCACCTTCAGTATATCCTAAATCTCTAAGGTGTTGTCCGATATTTAAATCAATAAAATCTCCATCATTTTCAAAATCTAAATTATCAATACTAAGTGGTGTTTCACTAAGTAGTTGGCCAGAAATTGAATATACACAAAGTATTAAGATATCGTTTTCAATATCTCTACCATAACTACTATACACTCTTTTAAGTGATTCGTAATTTTGTATTTCTTGTGTTGTAAATCCTAATTCAGCCATTATCCGTTACCCATATACATATGGAAATCCAAGTTTTAACCATATTTCTTGTCCTCGTCTTGTATGATAGAGTTGTCTGTTAATTACTTCATCATAACAAAAACAATTTAAATCTCTTTTTAAATCTCTGTAATTTGCTCTTGGTCTTCCTTTACCACCTATTTTATTTTTCTTTCCTTTATTTCTAAATACTTCTACATTGATTTTTTCTAACCTAAATTGTTCCCAACCTTCTGCATTCTTTTTAGATTTGTTGAAATCTCTTAGGCTTTTACCTACTGGTGCTTCTGTTTCAAAAAATTTCCACAATTTAGAATGTAATAATTTGGTAGATATATCAGATGTATATTCTTCGTTCCAATATTCGTTCATCACTTGAATCAAATAATCTCTATTGTTCATTTGAAATTGAACTTGTTCTTCTGTTGCTTCTTCTGTTGTTTCTGAAATTTCTACTCCACTTTCAGACACTTGTGTTTGTGGAATAAAAAAACTAAATTCATTTGGAACTTGTTTTGTAAAAAATCTTTGTGTATTTTCTAAACGAACTTCTTGAAATGATTCTTCCAATGCAACACCCTTAACATCACTTTCAAAAGAAACCAACACTCCGTCTTCATCTCGTGGTGGTATATTTGCATCAACTGAACCTGATAGTTGTTGTTTTTTTCTTAAGTCATCAATTTTGTTTTGATACTCAATACTACTTGCATTAATTATGTTGTTATATACTTGTGATTTTTTTTCCGCATCACTTGGAAGATATGGCATCGGTTTACCTCACTACTCTAAATTCATATCCGTCATCATAGTAATTGATTTGTTCATCAAGAGTTCCACTACCACTAACGACTTTCACGATAAAACGATAATTTCTTTCTGCTTGAAATGCATTCATTTGAACTCTAAAGAAGTTACCTGTGGTATCACAACTAATTCTTGAACCTGAACCAAATGGAACAATTACTTCCTCAGTTTCAGCATCTTTAATTGAATAATATGCTGAAGCACTTGGTAGATATTTGATTGTTAATTCTCCTGGTGTAGTTGAGAAACTTGATGAAGGATAAAGTTCTCTACCCACTACTCTAAATTTTACAATAGAGTTTTCTTGATATTCTGGTCTAATGTTTTTAAAATAAACTTTTAGATTTTCTAAATCTGTTGAACTTAATGCTGATAAACTTCCTGTTGACCAACTTGAATCGTCCCATACTGCTTCCAACTTAGGTGGATAAATTGTATGAGTTTCTCTTGAAAAGTATTTTAGATTTCCTAAACGACTACTATCTCCCTCTTGTCCATTTGCATCATATCCAAATGTTGTTGAGTAAGAACCTGATGATTCTCTTTTGACGATAAATCCATTGTTTGGAAAAGTAGAACCAGAATAAATCCAATTCCATACTAAATCAGTTACATCTGCTCTAACATCTTTTTTATCAAAAGTTAAATCAAAAGATGTTGATACTTCGTATTGACTACCTTGACTACCTGTAAACCAAGCACCACCGTCAGTCAATACTGAGCCCGTAACCCAAGGTGTTTGAGCATCGTGGTCACGATATTGATAACTTACTCCGTCAGAAGTTACTGGTTCGTGGTCAAGTTTTCCTGTTCCTTGTTTCCAACTACCACTAACCATATAAACGTGTAGTGGTTGTTCTGCTTCAACTTCTTCTGAAGTTGCATCAAATAAATTTAAATAAAATTTTGTAGTGGTAGGCATCTTTCCGTCAATAACGGATTGTGAAATATATGATAAATCAAAATCTATCAATACTCTTGATACATTTGCAACTGAACCATTTTCATTTACAACTTTATTGATTTCCAATATTTCATCTAAACCGGTGTTGATAGAAGCTGTTGTTCCACCGGAATAAATTGTTGCATCTCTTTTTCCAAATTCAAAATAATGCATTATCTATCTCCTACTACCAAACCTTCAATATCTGTGTTTGGGTATTTTAGTTCAAAGATACTTGGGTCTAATGATGGATAGATAACTCCGTCTTTAGACGCACTTCCGATATCATAAACATTACCACTATATCCGTCTGAAGTTCTGTGTTTGTTTTCAATTAAAATTAAATCTTTGTTTGGATTATTAGTTTGTGGTGGAACCAATGATACCACACCTTCAACTAATGATATTTGATATGCTAAATCACTCAATACAATTGGTTGATTGATTTGCCATTTATCTGGTGCAAAGAATTGTTTTACTTTTTGTATTGCTCTAAACAATACATCATTTTTATTAAATCCTCGTTTAACAATAATATTAAACTTAACACCAATATTAATAATGTATCCGTCTTTGATGTTAATTGCATCTGTTAAAATTCTGTATTGTGATAAATAAGTTTTTAAGTTTTGTTTTACTGCTTGATTTAATTGAACTAATTTTTTATCAACATCATAACCCAACACATACATATTCATTGCCAAAGGATTTGGAATTGTATTTGAATTTGCATATCTTGTATCTATGATTTCACCATTGATAACTTGTAATTGTCCGGTGGTTTCTAATTGTTCGTCTTGAACAATAAATGCTTTTGCAATGTTTCCATACTTTTGTGGTAAAGAATAAACTCTTGTAATATAATCTTGTCTGGTTACTGCTCGGTTCTGTGCATTAAAGTAAGCTACAGCGTTCTGTTTTATTTGGTCAAGTGTTTCTGTTGATGAACCACCTGATGCAGGTCTTTCATTAGTTACGGTTAAACTTGCTTCTGAAGCAGTTTGTAAAGTTGAGTTTAATCCTGTGGTGTTGATAGTGTAAGTTTTTCTACTGAATGATGTAATTGTATTACTTGGAACATTATGTGAAATAGCTCCACCATAATTATAAGTCACGGTAAGTGTCGTATTACTTGGTGCTAATCCGAATGTTCTTGTTTTCAAAAAATTACTTGGGTCAAATGATTCGTCTAATCGTGAAATACCTACACCTAATCTTGAACCAACATTATCTGGATTTGGAATAATTTCTTCATCTGCATTATCACTAATACCTGAACCAAATCTTAATTCCATTTTATTATCATCACGAACATATGTTGTAAATCTTCTTGGTGTTTTAATTAATCTCAACATATAAGGTGTATCATTTTGATATTCAGAATAAGTCGGGTCATTTAATGAAGTGTTCTCTATGGAATCAAATACGGTGTCTTGTGCCAAGAAAGGAACTTGATACCAAGTATTTTGATTAGAATCCACAACTGAAACAATTTCAGTAACTTTATCATTAGATAAAACCAATTTATCAAATTCTTTTGCTGTGGTAAAACTAAATGTTTCTGATTCTCTAATACCAGAAATTGCTAATCCTTTTTTAGTTAATCTAAAATCAGTAGGAACATTTCCAGATGTAGGTTCTAATAGTTCAACATCCATTCTGTCTAATGAACTCGATACTTTAAAATTAACATCATCTAATAATGTAAACTCTGTTCCGTTGTTAGAAACAAATGTAGAGTTAGCTTCTAACTTACCGGCATAATCTAAATTAGGTTGATAATCTGAACCAACTACTTTTGCCGGAACATCTACGGTAAATGTTAATTCAACCGTAGCTGGTGTTGCCAATTTTGGTTTATATCCGTAAGATTGTGCGATAGCTAAAACATTTTTTCTTTCTTCTGCATATTGAATTAATGTTTCTCTAAATTGATTATCAATATAATAATTTAAAATATCACCCACATAAGATGCCATTTCTACAAACATCATACCTGGTGATGCTTCATTGAAATCATTGTAGGTGTTTGGAAAATAGTTTTTTGCAAACTCTATTAGATTTTCTCTAATGTCAGAAAAATCTCTACCGAGATAATTTACTTCTTTTTTTATTGTTTTTTTATTTGTTGCAAAATCTGCCATTATTATTCTCCGATTCTAAAATCAAACTCTAATGTTTCAATATCTTCTGGATTCAAAGGAACTGAATATTCTATTGAAACATTGACTTCGTTGTCAAGTTGATTTGTAAAAATATTATTAATATTGATATAAGGTAAAAACCTATCTACTGCTGAACGAATGGCTTCTTCAACTCTGTTTGATAAATCATCACCTTGTTCAAAGACAATATATTTTAATTGAGAACCAAACTCTGGTTGAAATACTCTTTCACCTGGTGTGGTTAATAAAAGATTTCTCAAGTTATGTTTTGATTGTTCCAATATCTTTGTGGTCTTTCTAAAAAAACCTTCAGATAAAGTATAGTCTAATGGAAAACCAACTCCAACATACTTGTCTTCATTTCTATCTATTTCTCTTACACTGCGTGCCATTATGGTCTATAATTGCCTTCACCTTTTTTCTTGTTATTGATTGCTTTCATCAATCCAGAATAATCACGAGTTAATGCATTCACTACATCTTCAGGAACTGAATCTACTGATACTCCTGCTTTCTTAATAGTTTCAACTGCACCGACTTCTCGTGCCTTTTCTTTATTTTGACCTCTACCTAAATCTCCATAACCTAATACTTCGGCCATATTATCACTACCTAATATACCACCACCCAATGTAGGCCAATCTTCATCTCTTGATGAACCTAATGGTTTGGTGTTGTTCAATACTTCATTTAACACTTGGTTCTTTGAATATTGTTTATATGGTTTTTGTTTTACAACCGGTTTAGGTTTTGGTTTAGAAATTGTTTCTGATAAACTAATTTCTTTTTCGTCATTAATAAATATCTCACTAAGTTGTTTTTTGATTTCTTTACGAACAACTAATTCGATTATTTTTACTAATTCGTTTTTCTTCATTACTACTCCTCTTTATATTTATCAAATAATTTTTTATAAGATTTAACTTGGTTTACATTTGATTCCGTTGATTCATACTCACTAATGGCATCTTCAAATTGGTCAAATCCACCTTGGGTTTTAGTATTTTCCCAAGCTGTTGCATTATCCCCAGCTGCTTGAGCTCTATCAATTATAGTTTGAACACCAGGAATATTTTTTGCACTATCTCCTGCATTATTAATTACAATTAAAGCTTGTTGTCCATTTGTAACTTGGGACAATTGACTTTGTAAATTTTTTGCGGTGTCAAGTTTATCTTTTGCATCTTTAACTTTATCTTCCAATTGTTTTATTTGTTCTGGTGTAATATTGGAAACATCATCTATGATATCACCAAGTCCAGCCGGTATCGGAAGTGCATCTTTAATTTCTTGAATTGTTTTTGTTTCTAATAAGTATTGACTTAAAAATTCTAAGTTAATTGTAGCATCTATAAAATTTTTCGCACCTCGTAATCCTTTAACGATATCTTTTACACCAGAAGGTAATGTAAAGGGATTAGATAATTTAGGAACTCCAATAGTCATTGCATTTAAAAATTGTTGTATTCCCATTACTTGTTTTAAAAATCCTGCCATATCTAATTCTGGAAATGGTATTCCTTCTTTTGTTGCATTCAATATAGTTCCACCGGACTTTATGTTGTTAATGATTTGACTACCTTTTGGTTTCAATTCAATAACATCTTTTCCTTGAATCAAAACATTACCTTCTTCACTATCGATAGTAATATTTTTCATCGCAGTTATCGCGATGTTGTCTGTTTTTGCATTTAAAACTAATCTATCAGAATCAACTACAAATTGTGAATCTGTAAAATCAGAAGGAAGAAATTTTGACATTGGTTCTGGATAATCAATCGATTGATTAGATGTCATAAAAATATTTGAAGAACCATTTTTGATTTGTATATTAGGTGAATCATCTTCTCCACCAATTTGATTACTACCCAATTTAATAAAGTTTCCAAATCTTCCTTGAACTAAAGTATCTCCTTCACTAATCTCTGCCCTATCGGGTTCAATATCTACAAAACGAGCTCCTTGTCGATAATCATCATTATCTCGGACATCATATGGATTTAATATATTTAACAAAGTATTAGATTTTAAATCATTTGCTGTTGCAGCACTTTTGTTAAATTCTGTATAATTTATATTAATATTATCATCACTTATTCTTGATAAGTAATATCGTTTTCCGTCATAATTAAAACCAATCCACAATTCACCAACCAAAGGATATTGTATGATATTAGAATTTAGTGGATAATATTGTGAAACAGTAGGTTTACCATTTTCTGAATAAACATATCTACCTAAGACTGCTCCTTGTTTAGTAACACTACTACCAACACGATAAATGTCCATTACTTCAAATACTTCTAATTCAAATTCAGTCATTTTAACTTTTAAATTTAAAAGTATTTTTCTAAGTTCATCTTTCGTTACATAGCCTTGTCCTGAAATAATATGTGCATTAGATAATGACTTATCTACTTTTTGTGCCATTTAATTTTCCCTGCTGATAGAATTGTCTATTTCGTCTTTTTTGATTTGTAACTCTTGAACGTCGTGTTCGATAGCATCCATAAGTTGCTGTTTTTCTGAATCGGTCAAACCATATTCATCTCCACTATCCGACACTCTTTTTTCTGCTGCCATAATTCTTTGAACGACTGTGGCTAATTTGACTAATTGTTCGTCGTTCTTCACATTGATTTCTAAATACTCTTTGAGCATAGGAATAATCTGAACGGCTGTATCTCCGTCTTTAATAAACCCTACCACTTCTTTCATCAAGACTTCTAATTGTTTCTTATTGGTTTTGGAATTATCATAGATGTCTTTGAACACATCAGATAAGGTTTTGCCTTCAAATATTTCGTAATCGTGTGCCATAGTATTTTCCTATCAATAAATATAAGATTGTGGAAAAAAGGGAATATATATTTATATATCGGTTTATTTTTTTAAAAATACTATATAGTTATTATACGAAGTCGGTTATTACACCGACTTTTATTCATTTAAAGGGGGAAACTAAAATGAAAGACGCAATGAAATTGATATTGGATTCAATAGTCGGAATTAAAGACTTATTGTATCACATTATCGGCTTAGGTGTTCTCGTACAATTAGTATTTGTAGGGGGATTCTTAGGAATAGACATTGTTGGTAATTTGATTAGTTTAGTAAATTCTTTCGGTGACGCAGGATTTGCTGGATTTCTATCATTTATCGTGATATTCGGATTACTCAACAAATAAAGGTGGATTACAAAAGGCCGGTAGAAATATCGGCCTTTTCATCTACAATATATCCCAACTACCTGTCCATTTGGTTTCTATTGAGCCAGTAGTCAAATAATTTTTATATAAATTCATATGGTGTTTTTTCAAAACATTAATTACTCTGGTGATGTGTTGTGTATTGGAATTAGTCATTTCTCTAATCATAATATACAAAGCCTTCTTATTAAAGTTTTCAATGTTTTGTCTTTGTTCAATTAAATACAATACTGAATTAGCTACATCAATATCTTGTTTTCGTTTGAAGACGGTAGTTAGATTGTTAGTCCAATACTCTACGAATAAATCCATATACTCTCGTTGTCCGTCAAGGAAATCTATTCTTCCTTCTTCGTATTGAACATTTCGTTTGTAATCAGATACTTCTTCATCTTGTGTTTGTTTGAGTTTTTTGTAATTGTTGTTGTTGTGTAGAATCAAATAGTTCTTAGCAACAATACTGAAATAACTAAATGCCTTACCTTTACCTTCGGTAAACTTATGCATATTCATATATAGAAAACTTACAACCTCGTGTTTAACATCATTACTCGGAACATCAAAGTAATAAAACTTAAATGTATGAATAATGTTTTCTGCCAACTTCTCAAACGGAACTCTAATGTGTTCATTATAAATTCTCTCTCTCATATGTGGACGAGTTTCTTTATTATGTCTGATGATTGCATCTTCTGTGTCTTGATTAAAGTAATATCTTGTTGAACCTTTTTTTGCTACTCTTGGCATTAGTTGACCCCCACTTCTTTAGAAGTTTCAGCGACGAATCTCAAACCTTCATCTGAGAAAAATAAATAATCATATAAAGAACTCTTACCGGAAGTTATCCAATTATGGTTCATCTTATGTTCTACCTTTGGCATTATATTTTTAAATGATTTATAACTTATCTTGTTATCAAGATAGTTTTCTAATGCAATTTTTAATGGATGCTTTTCATCATACTTTCGTTCAATATTCATTATATCTCCTGTTCTGTTATTTCGTTTAACTCGTCTACGGTTTCTTTGATTGATTGAAACACTACACCGATTTCATCATCAGCTTCAAATGTTCCTTTTTGGTCAATCTCTTTTAATATATCTTGTGTATTTTGGATTCGTTGTGCGTAATCCTCAACCCAAGTTTCAAGTCTTTCTACTTTTCTCGTTAAGTTAAACACAACATAACTTAAAGTCAAGCAAATAATTGTTAATAATGCATATATCATTTTTTAGCCTCCCCAAATAGTTCGTTAAAGATATCTTTCGCATCTGTGGTTTTGGTATTGAACTTTTCTTTAACTTCGTTGTTTTTATCAATCTGAGTATCTACAGCACTTTTAATTTTATTTACTGACATTGCTACTTTTTCAGATTCTTTTTTATCGTCACGATGCCAAACATCATACTCGGTATGAGTAGCCATCATATCAGCTTGGTGAACAATGTAAGCAATATTACTTTTTAATCTCCAAGCCGGATTGTAACCTTTTAGATATTTTTCATTAGCATCTTCATATAATCCGTCTGCTAATTTTAATCCAAGATATTCAAATTCAGACATAGTGATTCCATAATGTTGTAGAATAAACATTGCCCTATCCGTAACATTCATATAAGATGAAAGGTCTTCATTGTGAGTATAGATTTCTCCCATATTCTTTACTCTCCAATCGTTCTCTTGAATGATATAATAATCATTACCTTCTAAGTCTCCAATCTTTCCTAAGTCGTGGTGCATAGCTGCAAAGATTAGTTCTTCGTCTGTAAAGTTTATCATTGCCTCGTTTGATTCCCAAACTTTCTTTAATTGTAATGACATCTTGATAACATGCAAAATATGTTCTACATAACCACCAACCATTGCATTGTGAAATGCTTTCTTAGCACTTGCTGGTGCTACGACCATTCTGTCTTCTAAGTCATCATACATTTTATTTAGTCGTTCTAATCTTTCACCACTAAATGTATTGTTGATAATGGTTCTAAGTTCGTTCCAATTATCTGTAATTTGTTTTTCTGTTAATTGCTTCATTGTTCAATAACCTCGTATCTATTTTTTGTTAATCTTATATCTTTTTCATTTCGTAATCTATTTCGATATGAATTAAATGCTATTCGTATACCCCAACCAAGTTCATCAGTAATGTCTCGTTTGGTAACTGACTTTTTATCTTTGATAATTTTTAATATTTGTTTGTATGAATCAGTTTCTTTACTTTCTTGTAAATTGTCAATAGCAGTTTGAAACATATCGTTAATTTTTAAAATCTGTTTATCCCATTTACTATTCTCAAATCGTTGTAATGATTTTTCAGAATATTCATTTCTAAAGTTTTCGTCATCTAATACTTTATTCATTAGTGTTAAAAACTCATCTGAATCTTTATAATATATTCCGGCATCATCTGCTAACTCGTGATAACTTCCGTCATCTGAAAACATATAAGGAACTCCAACTGACATTCCGTCCGTAGCAGAGACTGCCCAACCTTCATATTTTTGTTTACAACAAACACCTACTTTACAAGAAGATAATTTAGAAAAATATCCAAACCTATCATACTTGTCAATTGTCATATATTGTTTTTCTTTTGAGTCTGCTAATGGAACCCAAACTTCAAAGTCTTGTCTTTGTTCCCAAAGTTTATCCATTTGTTGTAAGAACCAAGGATAGTTTTTGTATGTGTGTGGTCTATGATTGTAAACAATTATATTTTTATCTGTTGTTTGTTTTTCATAGTTTGGTGTTTCCCAACCGAGATAATGTGGTTCAAGAATTTCATCTAATTGTTTAATGACATCATCATTAAAATGTTCCCTTGCATTTTTCAATACGAGTTGTTTTTGTGCTTCTGTATTGATACCACATTTTTCTTGTTGTAATAAACCAATAATGTTAAATGCTAAACCAACTTGATATTCGTAATTTGTTATTTCCTTGAACTCAGTCCAATGAGTATAACCGATTATCGTTGGTGAAATATTAGTTGTGTTGTAAAGTAAATTCTTTAACTGACCGGTGTGTTCTGGTAAATGACTATACACGATATCATAATCATTACGAGTCCAATCAATCGCTGTCATAACTTCTTTAAATGGAAAAGACATTCGCATTGAATTAGGATATGTAAGTTGTGGAACAATTAATTGTTCTGTATTGTCAAATTGTAAACTTGATATTAACTTCGGCGATATAATTGTCCAATGTAAATCATTTCTGAGTTTATTCATTTCTTTAATTATATTACCCAACACAACTACATAACTATCTTTCTCCAAATCTTTTTGGAAAGTTATATTTGGATAGACAAGTATTTTATACTTGTATTCTTTGTCATCTGATAAGAATCTACTTAATGACATTATTTGTCCTTTTTAGGTAAAGTAATACCTTCGTCTTTTAACCAAGTTTTTCCTCTTCGCGAAGAGTCCCAAAAGTTGTGGTAATCAACACCAACATTTGCATGTTCTCCAGGTAGTCTCCTAAAGTGTACCTTGATTTCTGAAATCAAGTTTCCTTCTTTGTCATAAACTTCATTTCTTGTCGCATCAATCAACTTGTCAGCGTTTGCTCTACCTTTTGGTTCATTGTCCCACATTGTCCAAGCAGGGCCATTACTACCATACATCAAATAAGTAAAGTCTGTAATTGGTGTATGATTTTCATTAGCTTCATGCCAAACTCTCATTAACATCTCAATGTTAAAAGTTTCAACCGAACAAACAACTGCTTTTGAAGTGTCAGTTTCTAAAGCCTCAACGATTCGTTTTGCTTCTGCTGACCAACCTTTTGCATTCCATTTGATTGGAACGGTGTTGTTTGTCTGATGTTTTTGTTTGTCTTTTGCTAAATCTTTAACTTTTGTTCGTTGTTTTGGGTCTACATTAAGTGATACCAAATAATCTTCAATGTCTTCGTGAGAAACTGGAATGTTGTTTTCTTGACACATTCCAACTACAATGTTAACAAGTTCATTTTGTCCAGTTGGATTTTTTGGTTCTTTGGGTAATGGGTTGTCAGCTGCAGCTAATTGTTGAATTTGAATGTTTCCATAGTTAGCTGTTCTATAATCTGGAACATACAAAACATTAGCGTGTGTTGCTCCTTCGTTTTGACAACCTTTTTTTCGGTGATTACCAGCAAAATTTAAATTTCCTTGTAAATACTTTCCATTGTCATCTAATTGAATACCGTCTCTTAAATTCATAACTAAGATTGGTGGGATAGAACTTGTGTCTCCACGTTTCGCTCTAACTTTTGTCGCGACGCTGTCAATAACCGTAGTGTCTTCCTCACGCTCTGGTAACTGATAAGGGATAAAGCTTTCAACAACTGACCAAGGTTCAACTTTAAATCTAAATCCCTTGTAAGAGCCTTCTCGTTTGTCAATCGGTAAACTCATAAAATAGTTTGATGCTTCTTCAATGTCTGTATTTAGTTGAATGACATCTTTAGTGAGACTTTCTTTAATTTCTACAAATCCATTATTACCATTGTAATAAAGTGGGGATTGAGCTGCTTTTACATTCACTAATTTAAAAGATTCTGTATATTCAGCCATTTCATATTCTTCATAAAAATCTAAAATTTCAAATCTCCATTCGACATTAGGATTACTCTGGTCTAATTTGTATTGTTTCTCGTTACAAGAACTATAATAAGTTCCGTCCTTGTATCCAAGTTTTCCTTTACTTCCTAAACCAAGATAGTAAACTGGCTTTAATTCAGATTCATCTGTAACGCCTTCATTTAATTTTAAATTTGTTAAATTTGTCCAAAGGTAGACATAACCACCTTCTTTTTCATTATACCACTCGGGTGGCATTAAATTAGAAGTTTCCTTTACATTAGGAATTTCTTCTACTTTAAATTTAGTTTTTTTCACTATTTAGTCTCCTTTTTAATATTCAATATTTTATTGTCTAATAATTTAATAATAAAATTTGTAAAAGTCAAGTATTTTTTTAACATTATCTACCGACTTCTTTTAAATAAGTTTCTTTGGCTTCTTCCCAAGTCATACCGATTATATTGGAATAAAATAATGATTCTGGTTTGATTCTATTTTGTTCCAATAGATTTGTATATCGTTTGATTGCTTTTGGTTTCCACCAATTATTTATATAATCTGTGTCTTGTTGATACTTTTGTTTCATAACTAAATCTTTTTCTTCGATTTCACTTCTTAGAAATTCTTTTCCGTTTTCATACATATCTGCAAAGTAAACACCTCGTTTAAATCCGTGTTCATATTCTTTTGGTTTAATTTCCAAGTGTTTAAAAATTCTATTAATAACATTTTGTTTTGGGCCTGTATTGGATACAGCCTTCAAGTGTTCTTCATAATGGTTTTCTTTTAACCATTGATTCCAAACCAAGTAAACACTATCATCTGGTTTGATTAAAATCTTTCCATTGGATTCTCCTAATGTTTTCCACAAAGGTATTCCGTTGTATTGTGAGTGAACACCATACAAAGATGTTGTGGTTAATCCAACTAATAAATCATCATAATCTTTTTTCCATTGTTCTCTTACATTAGAAGATGTTGCCATTGATGCAATTAATTTACCACCCAACATATTAAACCCAAGTGGTTGAACACAAACAATCGTTGATGCAATAGCTGTATTGTTTAGTTTATGATTTTTAAACTTGTCGTCTTTTTTCCAACCTAAGAAATCATCACGAACTTTGATACTTGTGACATCACTACCTAATGACACTAACCCAAGTATTTTATCTGTTGTTCTGTCTTTAACATAATACTTTTGATTACGACCTGGATTAGCATTCCAATCCATTGTGTGAATTAGCTTTCTAACTAATGTCCACTCTGATGCATCTTTGGTAAATTCTATAATCGGGTCTAAGTTTTGAATTTCTTGAATAGTTAATTCTTTGTTATAAATGTCTGTTGGTGTCCATAACTTATTTCTGATGGCATCTATTTGAGTTGCCCACTGTCTTGATTTTTCTACATCTTTGTTGAACTCTTGCCACTTCTTATAAAGAGTGGATTCTTCAACCGACATAGTTTTTAGGTAATCCAAATTCTCAATGAACTTTTGTTTATTTAGTTCAAAGTCAAATTCTGTAACACCTGTAAATTTCTCAAAACTCATAATAACCTTTTTAATTTATTTATACTAATATACAAAACTTTTTAGCGTTTGTCAAGTATTTTTTTATTTTTTTTCTGTAACAAATTTTATATCCTCGTTTAAATTTGCTTTCTTAATCTTAGCACTCGAAAACATATATGGTTTCGTGCCTGGTGATTCCAAGATATCAATACGATTTACAAATCTTTGGTTCATTGTATCTTTAACTTGATACACTCCGTCCTTTCCGTCAGTTCCGGTCAATACGATAAAATCTCCATAGTCTAACCAACCACCCCAGCGTTTTAATAAATTACGACTAACGGCAACATATCTATATTCTGATGCTTTGTGAACGGTAATCTTAGTTCCGTCTGCTAATATGTTTGGTGTTCTGTCGGTTTGTTGTCTGACTGGGTGATACATTGTGACCGTAACATCAAGTCCTGCTAAAGATACTCCGTGTTCGTGTTCATCAATCATTAATTGTAATCTAACTCTATCATCTTCTAATGAATCAATGATACCCATATAATATGTTTGGTATTCTTTGAATAAGTTTATCCAAATGTATCCATTAAAGATAGTGAAAAATGTTAAAAATATAATGAAGTATTTTTTCATAGTTTCCGTCCTTTTATTTATAATAATTATTTGTCACCTACTTTTTTCTGTATGAAGTGAACGATTTGTTCTGCGATGTTTATCTTGGTATATTTTTCCATACCTTCAAAACCTGGTGCAGAATTTACCTCACAAATCATATACTTACCTTCGTGGAACAACAAGTCTACACCTGCTATATCCAAGTCTAAAAGTCTGGCACACTCACCACCAATCCACTCAATGTCTTCGTCAATCTGATAAGGGATTGCTTCTCCACCACGAGTTAAGTTGGCACGAAAGTCTCCGTCGGTAGATTGTCTCATCATACACCCAGCGACTTTACCATTGATAACAAATACTCTTAAATCTTTTCCATAAGAATCTTTTATAAATTCTTGTATAATAATATTGTAATAAGAATTAGATAGTTCTGCCATTTTAACCAAGTCCACAAATTGTTTTCTGTCTTGAACTAAAAATACTCCACTACCATAACTACCACTTAAAGTTTTCACAACCAAAGGATATTGCATATTCTTTTCTACCAAGTCCACATCAATCGGATGTTTAACCAACATTGTATTTGGAACTGGTAAATTAGAACCACCCAAGATTTGTTGTGAATATAATTTGTCTTTAACATTATCAATCGCATCACTTCCGTTAATCAGAACAACACCCAATCGTTCTAAGTGTCTGATGATTGCTTTGATAAAATAAGTCGTTCCACTACCGGTTCTCGGTAAAACGAAATCTGGTAATGGAACTTGTTTCCCCTCGACAATGATAGATTTTCTATCATCACGATTTACAAATATATCTACATCTTGTGGATTCACTATACGAATCTTAATATGTTGTTTGTGAAATTCTTCAACCAATCGTTCGACTTCGTGGTTTTCTCCTAATTCTTTTTTATGGATTATCCAACCATTGATACTCATTTTATAAACTCCTGTATAGCTAATTCTTTATGTTTTGCCTCAACCATAATGTCCACCACATTACCATAAGTGTTTGGTAATTCTTTAATTAAGTCTGAATGTGCTTGTGGTTTGATTGACTCGTTGAGTTCGTGTTCTGATTTGGATTCGGAATAATGAACCACCGGAACTATATCGTCTGGCCAAGTAGACATAGCCAACTCTAATGCTTCTTGTTCAGATAAATCACCTGTGCAGAATTTGTGATGATGATAATCAAACACAATCGGTATACCAATTCGTTCGTGAATATACATTAAATCTTTTACTGAATACATAGTTGCCTTGTCGTCGTTCTCTACGGTAAGTCTTGTCTGAACTGACTCTGGTAGTCGTTCAAAGTTTTTACAAAACCTATCCATAGCTGAAATCTTATCTCCGTACACACCATTACAATGTATGTTGATTTTGTTGTATGGTGTTCTTGATAAACCCATAAAGTCAAATATTTCTCCGTGCATAATTAAATCATCAAATGTATTCTGAACTACATTTTCGTTTGGTGATACCAATACATTGAAAGGGCCGGGGTGAGATGTAACACGAATTCCATATTTGTCAGCAATCTTACCAGCAGACCTTAGATAAAATTTAATCTCATCAATGTCTTTTAAGTCGTTCCACTCGTATTCAGTTTTCCAAGGTGCTAACCCACTTGTCATACGATAGAAGTTAAACCCATTAAGAGAATTCCAAACCATAATCTCTTTCAAGTCTTTTGCGTTTGCAAGTGTGATGTCGGACGCATAGTCCACACCTTTCTCGTCAAAGGTTCGTCTAATCATACTACGACCAGTAGTGATTGGTTGTGTTCCTTTTGGTTTACCATACTTAGTCGGATAACTAAGTTGCATATTGATACAAGCATAACCTAATTTCATAATTTAAATATAACCTATTTTATTTCGTTTGTCAAGCGTTTTTATTTCGTCTGAACGGATTTATTTTGTTTTGACGATATTCATCAGTCGTAACAAATACTCCGTGTCCGTAATCATTCAATAAAGACTTCTCTAATTTTAATCTGTCTTTATATTCTTGAAATGTTTCTCCCTCAAGTCTTTTATCTCCCTTGAGTAGTTTACCGATTTCTAATCTTTTACGCATCATTTATCTACTTCTCCCATTAAGAATTTCTTTTGTTTTTCTAAATCTTTATTTAATTGTTTTTGAGCTTTAAGTTTTGCTTTATGACGAGCAACCAAGATTTCATCTTTGGTTTTTCGTTTAACTTTCTTTTTAGGTTTAACCTTAGTTGGTTTGAGTGTTCCAAACAACTTTGGTTGTTCAACACCTTTATGATATACCTTTCCGTCTTTATCAACAAACTCAGCCATAAAGTGCCAACCAGCCGGACGACCAGTAGATACTCTTTGTGTAGATTTATTTTCATAAGTGTCTGGAAACATCTTATACATTTTAGACATTAGTGCTCTATCACTAATAACATATGTGGCGTTCTCACCTACATTACGAACGGGAACTCCGGTAATCTTACAATCCATATAACGAACTCCGTCAATGTAGTAACCACCATTTTTTTCGAACTTATCCATAACCTTTATCCTTTAGCAATTGTTCCGTTTTTAATTGCTCGTTTAATTATTTCGTTTTCAATTTTATCATCAACATATCTACGAATATCTTGAGCCATTTGTCTGTTCAATTCTAAATCATCTTCAATGATATCTTCAATCAGAATACCAATAGAATCTTCTAACTCGAATTGTTTCTTATCTCGTGCTTCAGCTTCTATTGTTTCTAATCGTTGTATAATGTCTCTAATATCCATAATCTATTTACCCTAAATATAATACACCTTTTTCAAAAAGTCAAGTTTTTTTTTATTTCTCTCTAATTTTATTTAAAAGTTTGTGTATTATTCTGTTTCTTCTTTCTACTTTTTCTTCTGAATGTCCAGGATTTTGTTCCGACCTCGTAAGCCGTTTCTGTAATTGGTGAACCTTTTTCCATAGTTTTCCTTTGTACGCAAACTTCTTACTCATAACATTCTCCTGTTGTATTGTTAATATCATTTTACTCTAACTCCACCACGAGCAGTTGGTTGTGGATTTATTTCTACTTTTTCTACAATTGGTGTTGGGTCGTTTTCTTCTCGTGGTTCTGGTAGTTCTTGTTCTGCTATTTCATCAAGTTCTTCTAATTCTTGAAGTGCATAAAATCCACGACTTTCGTGTGCACCTTGTGATAAGTCTACTTCATGCTTATCATCATACATTTCCCAAATTCTTGACCACCAAGATTTCTTTTTTTCTGGTAATTGTTTTTCTCTCAATATAAGTGCTTGGTTGTATGCCACGACCAACATAACTGCCAATGGGTCAAACACAAATATCAAAATAAAGATAAAGAACTTTACCACGGTATCTATGTCGGTTCCAAAAGTTCTTGCCAGATAAATTGCTGGCCCAACATCAACACCCGTAGATACCAATTGTATTTCTAAATCTGCTCTGGTCTTTTTGTATTCCAATATCTCGTCATTGATTGCAAGTATTCTTGGATTATAATCTTCTCTTAGTTTTCTTTTTGCCGTGATATAATTTTCTGGTAATGAATTAACTTGTTCTTCTAATTCACCTTTTAGAAATACCTTGTCTTCTTCTAATTGTTCTATTCGTTCTTCAACTGCGATAAGTTCTGTGGATTGTTTTTCAAATTCTAATGTTGCTCCTTGATATGCATTTGACAAATATCCAAAGATACCTGCTGATGTAATCCCAATCAAAACTAATGTTGCGAAAGTCATATAGACTTTTTGAAACCAACTAATGACTTTCCAATAACGATACAAGAAAGATGCTGTAACTAATTTACCAAGTTCCAAAGAACTTGCCATAATCACAACCGATATAAATGCTCCACTAAATAATTTAGCAAGACCATAGACTGAAAATGCTGCAGCACTACCTGCGATAAGTAGGGCTGACAATCCAATCCATATATAAAAATATTTTGAGTTTTCCATAATTCTTTTCTCCACCTTTAATATAAATATAAAACACGCGGACTTATCCGTCTTTTATTTCACTTTCTTCCGACTTGATGCTATATCATCAAATCTCAATCCACTATCTTGTGGTATTACACTACTCTTTGGTCTACAACCCAGCCTAACTTATAGCGTAATATCTGTCTTGTGTTAGGACTTTCGTTTGGTCGCTCTATCCAAACCTCTCATCCCTTTACGACTAACTTAAAAAACCAAGTAGTTTTGGAAAAATGAACCTGCGACTTTTATTCATTTTCTTTATCTGTTAAATCTTTTTTAGGCATAATAGTTGACATTATATATTGTCGTAAACCTTCTCGTTCACTTTCTTTGGAATGTGCCCAAGTCCAAGCAGTTGTGGTTTTCATTTGTGTAATATTATCAATTACTGCTTTACATTGTTTAGTCATCTCGTCAATCAATTCATTGGATAACTCAAAGTCTATTTCTAATTCATCTGCCATTTCTAATAAAGCACCAAAGTCTTTGTTCTTGTTTGCTTGATTGGCAAGTTTGAACTTTTCCAAGTCTCCACCTTTCTTATCTGGGTGAAGTTTGTTTGCTACTTTACGATATACTTTTTTAAATGAATCTTCCGATACATCTGTTTGGATTTCTTCATATGGGTCTTTGGATTCAACCGCCTGTTTCTTTACTTCTTCGGGGTTGACTTCTTGTGAAAAGTCGATACGAAAACGCTCCAATGAATTTTTGTAAATAATTTTAGTTTCCAATAATTCTAATTGAAGGTATCGTAATTTTTGTCTAACTTTTTGTTGTCGTAACTTTTTTAAATCTTCCATAATTTATAGCAGGGGCCTTATAAGCCTCTTTCTATACTATCAAGACCCCGTGACTATAAATAGAGATAACCTTTATTTAATTAGGATATTTTAACTTTGTTAGTCTTTGGTTTCTCTGGTGTCTTCTTTGGAATCTCAATAGATAGTATTCCGTCCTCAAATTTAGCTGAGATACTTTCTCCGTCAAGTTCTTCACCTAACTCAAATTGTCTTTTGAAAGATGATTGTTTAAGTTCTCGTCTGACAACTTTAGCATCCTTGACATCAAAAGTACTTTGTTTATCTCCACTAATTGTAAGGACTCCGTCTGTAACTTCTACTGACAAGTCTTTCTTTGACAATCCTGGAATCTCAGCAATCACACCAACCTTGGTGTCCCACTCGTAAACATTTACTTTTGGATATGCTGTTCCTTGAAATGGTTTAACTCCAACCGCCTTAGTAACATCTGGAAAAGATGCTTCTACGATTTGGTCAAACATTCTGTCAAAGGGTGTTAGAAAAGAATCCCTATCGATTGCAGGGATTGCACGATTGTATATTATTTTAGTCATTATTTTTCTCCTGTTTGTTAACTATTTAGTCTAACTAATGATAACCTCACTTGAGCGTTATCATATATAAATATAATGTTTCTAACAAAAACACTATATTTTTTTAATATATTTTTTCGGAACGAACCACACTTTACCCATAGCATCTTTTAATCTGATATGACCTTCAATTACATTGTTCTTATCTTCTCTCAAGATATCACCTTGATAAAGTGTGCCTTCCGTTGATGAGTAGTTCTCTACAACCTTATATTTTTCCATAACTACTCCTACTTTTTATAATAAACATCAATCTTGCGTTTGATTAAATCAGCATCATTATAACCGACGATTCTCTCAACAAGATTTCCATTTTCATAAATTGCTGTGGTTGGAACCCCACGAACTTCTGCTGATTCAGCTAATGTTGGATTCTCATCAACATCAACCATTTGAATTGGATAACCTTCTTTTACAAGTTTATCAATTCCTGGTTTCATTTGTTGACAAGGGCCACACCAAGCTGCATTAAAGAATTTAACTTCTACCATTTTAAATCACTCCCGATATTTTTGATTGTTTAACTACCACTACTTCAAAAGGATATGGTGCATCCTTTAAGTAACTATTGACCGTAGCCTCAGCTACCGTTACTGAATCACACTCAACTAATAAGTGTTTTCTTCTTTGTTTCTCACGAATACCACTTTTAGTTTGGATTTCTTCCGTGAATATAACTTGTACTTCAAAATACATTTTTACTCCTGTTCGTTATGGTTGTGTTGAACTTCGTGTTCTTCCCAACCTTTTGTTGGTTTTACATTTTCAAATGCGTAGCATTTCCACGCTCCGTCTTCTTCAAAATAAATATGTTTAATCATATCTGTTGGAACATGCCCACCTGTGGATAAGATTTCAAAATCCTCGTCCCATATTAATTCTACGGTAACGATTAGATTTTGTTCGTCGTCCCACTCTCGTTCTTGTTCTTCAAGTAATCTCCACTCACCACGATTTAGATATTGGTTTTGTAAAGCACAATTCAGATATGAAAAAGTTTGTTTTAAATTTTCATAAGAATCCGAATAAGTAGCTGCTGGTGCTAAGTGTCCTTTGTCCCAAACATTACGATAGTAATCTTTATTATCAGAAGTATGGACATCATCTTCTGTATAGAAATTCATAGAACCTCTATCGACATTTTTAACTCTATTGGTAGAAGTATAGATTAACTTTAGTGGTTGTTCTTTTACTTCTGAATACCAAACCTTGAACACTTGATTTTCAATGTATACTTCATCTCTTAGTTCCTGAGCATTAAGACTTGATACAACTGAATCTGGTGAACAAGTGATTAGGAATAATCCCAACCAAACTGATATTAACTTTTTCATTTTATTCTCCTTAGAATGCACGAACTCCGATATCAACACAAACATATTTTAGTTTGTTTAGTTGTGGTGAAAAAGTTCCATAATCTAAACTCTTTTGTATGTTGTTGATTTCGCCGTTCGTCAATTTACTTACATAGACCTCTCCATTATAAGTATAAGTATTGGTCTGTTTTGATACCATAGAATTTAATGTAGACATCATTTCTTTTAATCTAAGGAAACCTGGATAAGTTCCACTAAGGTATTTACAACTATCTGAAACAACAATGTAATTTTCATACTCACTACGATAACTTGCCATTACTCTTTGTCCTCCTGTGATTTTCTTTTTGCTTCTTTCATATCTACATAATCATATGAATTTTCATTTGATACTGAATTATATAATTCAAAGTCTTTCATATCTTCTTCAATTTGTTTCATAATCTTATCAGACTTTGCTTGTAGTTCTTCTTGTTTTAATTCACAACCCAAGTGATTAGTTCCATTACCAAGATAATCATAATCAACCTCGTGAGTATGTTCATTACAAATATCACAAGTCCAATACTTCAGATATTCTTCTTCGTCTTTTTTAGATTTGAAACCATAACCAGTTGGTGGAACATAACCTTTCCACATCTCAATAGACAATGGATTATCTTTTGCTTTATTAAATGGATAATCGGCAAAAGTTCTACCTGTTGGTTCACCTGTCTTTAAGTTGATTTCTTCTTTTGTTTCCGGTGAGTATTCTTCTCCGAACTTTCTTCTGAAAACATATTTTCCGTCTGGTGATTCGTAGATGTATTTGTTATCCTCTTGTTGCCAATTGAATAAATGTTCTCTTTCACCTTGTGACATTTCGTCCATAATAAAATTATAATTTCTATTCTGTTCGTCAATGTTTAGTTCTTTAACATTAGTGAATTGAGTTGCTCTATCCAACATAGCGGCAATCTCAACTGATAATGTTGCTATTCTATCTCTGTCAAGTGTTTTGCCTTTGTGTCTATTCAACACTCCACCAACTACACCTTGCACGAATATATCGTCCATAGTCGTTTCTCCATATTCCTTTGGTTAATTAGTGGTGGTGGGGCGAAAGGAAATAAAATTCCCCACCACCTGACACATTAGTGTCTAATAATCATAGTCCTCATCATACTCATCTTCGAGTTCGTCCTCGTTGAACAAGTCGTCAGTAGAGCCGTCGTTGATGTATTTCTGAACTAATTGTTTTACAAAAGTTCTTTCACTATCAACACCGCCGTCATTACTGAACTGCGGATAAACACTAACTTGAGCCGCTTCGTCAAGTCCGAATCCGTCAAACATCAGACCAGCCATCTCAACTGAAGTTCTTGTTGAAATTGCGGTATCAATCTTACCGGTTTCAGAAGAAGACTCAACACGAGTAGTGTTGGCAATCTCAGCGATAGCTGATAGATTGTTAGGATTAACATTTGGAAACATATATTGTAGAAGTTCAAACTCTTGTTGGTTATCAAGAACATCCATTTCCACAATAGTGAATCTGTCCATTAACGCCTTATCCATAACACGAGTAGAAGTATACTCATTACCAATGTTTGCGGTGGCGACAAAAGTCACACCTTCAGCCACATTGATAGTAGCTTGACCATCTTGTTCATCAAGTCTCAAATATCTCTGACCTTGGTCTAAAACGGTCATCAGAATATTCCAAGCGTCAGGATGTGCTCTTGATAACTCGTCCAAGAGAATTACCGCGTTTGGTGTCTGAATAGCTTTTACGAATAACGACTCAGAGAAGTAAGTACCTTTTGATTTCTCAAAGTGAACATTACCAATCAAGGTCGCTCTTGGGTCTTGAGTAGAACCCATATTGAAATAGAAGTCAGGTCTGTCAAGTGCATTGACCAATGACTTAGCAGCCATAGTCTTACCACACCCAGCAGGGCCTGTCATCAAAATGTTCTTACCACGAACGGCAGAACGAATTAAGTATTTCCACTTCAACTCAGTCATCATTAAACCCTTAGGTTTTAAATCATAAGATGAGTGGATAAAGTTTACAACTTCTTGATGTCCATTAGGAACATCAACTGAAGATGTTGGAACAACCGGTTTAGTAGTTGCTTCGAACTCAGACATAGGAACTGCCCACCAATAAGTCTTACCAGATTTATTGACACGCTGTTCTAAAGCCATACCTTTGTCATAAGCAGATTTACGAGCACCGGTTGTAATATGAGAAGTATACTTCTGACCATTAGCGTCAAAAGCATTGTATCTGTTACCAGACTTCTCAACTCTCACAACAATGTTCATATTTTTTCCTTTCATTAATTTATCTTTCATACCACTATATTACGAATAATTTTTGACAATGTCAAGTATTATTTTAATTTTTTTTCTCCAGGAATAATGAGTTCATAGTTTTTGCTAATGATGATACTTTGGTAACATCAACAAACTCAGCGTCATTACCATACATCTTTTTAAAATCTCTCATATTGTTATCGTTGTTTCTATCATCATCTCCGACAAAGTAAGATAACACTTGAATACCTTTCTTGATAATCTCATTGACTTGTTTTTTAGTGTGTTGTAATGCTTGTTCTCCGTAGTAGTCATAATCACTACTTCCGAACATTGGCATTCCGTCAGAGAAGTTTAAGAAATAACTATCACGATTAGAAGCACTTGGAACAAAGTCGTCCATAATGGCTTCGTAACATAATCCCTCTGGTGTAGTTCCACCTGGAAAAATACTTGGCCATAACATCTCAATCTTTCTGAACTTATCAACACGACTATCGTAACCGATAGCAACTAATGGTCTTTGACCCATAGAACCACTATCAGAGTGAGTAGTTCTGAAAGACACCACTACATCTAATCCACTAATCATTGAAGCTGCTTTACAAATCGCAACAACTGCGGTCATAGTGTTTTTCCATTTCTCACCACCCATTGAACCACTTGCATCAACCGAGATGTGAATAACAGCGTCATTATAATTTTCTACGAAAGTCGTAGAGAAAACTTTTGAATTACCGAACCCAAGTTCAGCGATTAATCTTTTGTCAATACGACCAGAATCTAATCTTGAATTTTTTAGTGTTCTTGATTCAGAACGAACTTGTAATTTTTTACCTAATAGAGTTCCAAGTTTTTTACCAGCGATAATTGAGTCGGCGGTATAACCAATAGAACGATAACCATAATAAAATAGATTTGGAAATACTCTGTCGTCAATCATTTGTTGAGTAATTTTTTTAACAAACAATACTTGTGTAGAACCGGTGAAATCTTTACGATTACTTCTCCAACTATTTTGTTCAATGTCTTTACCGACTTCTTTTATAGTCACACCAGAGTCTTCCATAGACTTTACCATAGAAGAATCTTTCTTAGTAAGTCTACCGACTTTTTGTGGACGACCTTGCATAAATTCTTTTTGTCTTGACAAAGCGTTTTCTAAAGTCTTGACTTGGTTTGGTGTCAAGTTAGGAAACTTGGTATCATTGACTTCAGTAGAATCAGAAACTTGTTCTTTGAGTTTTGTCCAATCAGTTTCTGAAATCTTATCCATAATCTCTTGGTATCCATTGTAGTCGCCGTGAGCCAGTTTGTCAGCTGCTTCATTTAACATATCTGATTTAGATTGACCACCACCTTGACCAGCACCTTGACCACCTTGTCCAACTGGTTTCATATCAGTTGACTTTGGTAAAGGTTTGATGTTGTTGTAAACAATAGTCATACACCCAAGTGCTACACCGAATGCTTCTTCCATAGTAGTCATAGTTTTGACTGAACTGAAAATCTTTCTGTATATATTTCTCAACTCTGGTAAAGCATCTAAGTCAGATTCTTTATTAGTGAAGTTGATAATACGATTCATATAATTATCTAATGTTAAGTCATTACCGAAAGTATTATCTTTTAATGCTTTGGTAATTGCATTAGAGTGGAAATACTTGTCATACATAGCGTGGTAATAACCTTTGTAACCAGGCGAAGTAGTAAAGACATAATAGTCAATTCGTCTATCTTCAACATAGTTCAACATATTTTTAAGATGATTAAGTGTTTGAGCTTTAGTGAAACCTAAATCTTCACCGGTCATAATTAATTCTTCCGGTGTGTGATGATTAAGTTCTCTAAGGAAACGAAAGTCAGATAATAAGATGTGTGAACCTTCGTGTAATGCCAGACCAACAACGTGGTCAAAACTTTTCTCGTCAATCTTAGAACCAATTGTTACGGTCTTTCCGTCGGTGTAAGAATCACCATTGGTTTGATAACGAACATTGATATCAGAACGATTAGTTACAATGTTGACAAAGTTTGCAATAGCTCTACGATAACCTGCTAATGCGATATGGTCAACTTTTGGTTTATTGTCAATATCAACATTAGTGTTGACTTGAATATCGTTCCAAAAGTCAGTATAATTATTTTTAATCATATTGCAAGTTATAAATAAAAAATGACAATGTCAAGTTTTTTTTTATAATATTTTTCCTTGTTCTTTTAAATAGTTAATTTTTTTACGACCGATTTTATAATTGTATTCACCACGAGTTCCATCTAAGAACTTATAAATAGTTTCATCAAACTCATCTTCATTTTTAAAGAAGTTTAGATTGGCGTCTTCTCCATTATTACAAAGACCACCACTTACATTTCTTTTCATACCAATTAATTCTAATTCCCAGTTCATAACATTTTCTGTTTCATTTCTTTTCATATATTAACTTACGAATAAAAAATGACAATGTCAAGCTTTTTTTTAACTATTATTATGTATATAAGTAAGAATTTCTTCACTACCTTTTAGTAATGGAAAGTCATTTGGTTCACCAAAATGATAATTTAACATATGGACATCTGACCTAAATATATTTCTCACTAATACAACATCTTCCAATATATTGTATTGTTCTATATAATCATATGTGCCTGTACTATTTGTTTTAGGAAGTTTCTTAATATTAATTTTTTCTATATCACATAACTCTTTCCATTGTTCATCAAGATGTTCAAAATTAATAATGTAATCTAATCCTTCAGAAATTTTAAAACTATCTAATTTACAACCCCATTTTATTTGTGGTAAGAAGTCGAACGCCTCCATATTATATTGAGCTATTCCGTTTCTTAACCAATAAGAAAAACTAACACCTTTAGGGTCTTGATTCTTTTGTTGTCTATAACGGTACCAACTTACCATTCTTTCCCAAGGATTCCTAAACACTGCTATCTTTATAGCATTATCAAATGTATCTTTGTCCATAAAAGATTGTAAAACTGATAAAGGATAATGTGCTGATTTAGTAATACCAAGTTCATCTCTAATGGTTGAACCAGCATTCTTTGGAATGTGAACGAATAATATATTATGTTCTTTGGAATAATTAAACATCTTTATCTTTTGTAAAACCCATTACTTCCATTGCTTTTAAAATACCATTGATGATTTCTTCTGCGTTGTTCGGCATAATACTGATACCTTTGGTTGTGGGTTTCCACTCTTGTGTTTGTCTATCTTGATAATAGATACGAACATCAATGAAACGATACCCTTCGTATTCTTTTTCTGATATACGATAAACTTCGTTTGAGTTCTTTTTGATTTGTGTGATTATGTTTTCTTTGTTCATTTGTCTGTTACATTTGTGAATTGAATTAAAATAATTGCTAATGCCAACAATATACATATAATGGTTTTAAGTGTTGGAACTTCTTTCAAAGTTAACCAACTCATAATACCAAACATAATAGTTCCTACTCCAAATCCTATCATACGCATATTCCAAGTAAATCCATAATGCATATATGAATACTTGGTTGCCCAAAAGAACAACATACCAACTGGAAAACCAATTATTGATGTTGTCCAAGCATTATTCCAATACCAACCTTTTAAAAAGAATTGTCCATTGAGTTGGAAGTATGCAATAAAGTTCGCTATAACCAATAGTATAATACTATATACTAAATACAATTATATCTCCTCTCCGTATAAAGAGAATTTTTTAATTTCTGGTTTTGGTTGAACTCCGTCTTCTATGTGAACTTCTCCTGCTCTTGCGTCCATATAGAATTGTGTCATACCGGTTTGTTGGAAGATAGCATTTAAACACTCAGTCAACGAAGTATAAATTCTATTGTCTGGGTCATCTAAGATTTGCCACCTATCACCTGGAACTACCCTGGTTGCTTTAAGTTCTTTCATTTAACAACTCCTTGTTACCACCACCAAAGTATATATTCAGAACTTCTAACAAACTATGATACTTTTCAATTTCAACCATTTCTTTTTCAATAGTTTCCATAATATCTGGATGGTCGGCAACACCTTGACTATTTCTCATTAAGTTCTCAACATTGATTCTGTGTTTCTCAATGTGAGCTTGAAAGTGTAGTCTGGATGCTTTTATTATTTCATCTCTCATCATTATCTCCATTTTTTATAATTAATCTTACCCTTACCTTTTAACACTACTTCTTCGTTTGTCTTTTTCCTATGACACTTCTTACATAGTGTTTGTAAATTTTCTAATTTATAATAATCCCAATCTAAGTCTTCTTCTTTAACTCCCTTTTGTTCTACCAAAGGTTTGATGTGGTCTGCTTGCCAACTAAGACTAAACTTACCACAATGATTACAAAGTCCTTTATCACGATTCCATAATTGGGCTCGTTGTTCTCCACTGTGATATATCAATAAATAGTCGGTAGCACAATCTTCGTGCCAACTTTTTCTTTCATTGATAGTTCCGTCTTCATTAGTAATCACTTTACTACACCAACGACAATGTCCTTTGGTCTTAGTATAATAACTATCTGGTTTAGGTGGATAACGAAAGTTTCCGTCCCACTCTTTCTTTTTCTTTTCGGCAAATGTTTTCTTGTGTCGTGATGACCACCTACTTAACGGCACATAAACTCCTTTTTCATTTCACGATATTGTTCGTTCTCTCGTGCTAACTTCCAATACTTCTGAAATATATCAGAACTTGATTTAAATCTTTCTACCGATTGGTCTTTCGGTAATACTTCCCACTTACCATTTTCTCTTGTCCATTTCTTTCCACTACTATGATTCCAATATCTTCTGGCTCTCGTAAATCCCATATGTAGATATTTCTTAGCCATATCTGCTCCGACAAAATCTTGTTGTTCTAAATAATCCAAAAACATATTGTAAATAGTTCTGGCTGATTCCATAGCAATCTCTGGTGTTTTAAATCTCCAATGAATATGAAGTTCTGATTTGTATGGTTCACAAACCAATACACCTTGTTGTCCACGACCTACTTTATATAGATGTGGGTTTTTACGATAGTCGACATCAGATTTCCAATGATACCGGCTTTCATCAAAGTCTACATAACTTGGTTTCATTTCTTTTTATATCGTTGTAATGATTTCTTTGGAACTGACCCTAAATGTGTTTGTGGTTTTGTTCCGAACTTTGTACTTCTTCCTTTACCTTGACGAGTTCTCTTTGCTCCGTTTCGGAAAGTTCCTGTGCTAAGTAATGCCATTCAAATATCTCTTTCTTGTTTTTCTATCCATCATATGAATAGTGGTTAATGTATTGACTAAATTGTTTTTGGTAATCATATTGATTTTGTTTTTCTTAAATAGTTGTTTCAAATAATTGATTGTTACGATATAACCTTTCTTCTTATAAGTATTAATCGTTGGTTTGAAACTATCATTAAAATTTGTGTGATTGTATTTTGGTGCTGGTCGTGGTGGTAAATCTCTGTGTTCGGGTTTGGTATCAGTTCTGACCAATGTATCATAACCAGACAAACGAGATGTTCCTAAACGATTAGATGTTTTGACTGCTCGTCTATCTAAACGATTAAGGTTTTCTTTTTGTTCTTGTGTTACGGGTTGAACATAAGCACCTGTCTTGTGTGGATACACGACGTGTGCTTGATATGGTTGAACTGATGAACAATCCACACACTCACGATAACCAAGATGAACTCTTTCATCTGGTATTAGATTATCACACTTAATACAATTCTCTATCATACTAATCTTGATAATATAATAAGTTGTAATGTAACGGTGATGATAGCAAGTATCGTTCTAATGAATTCCATTAGATGATTGTATCTATCAAAGAATCTTTCTGTTCTATATCTTAAACTCATATAACCTCCAATTTTTTTTAATATACAAAATTAATTTATTAATGTCAAGTAATTTTTTGAGTGGTCGGTTGGACTCGCACCAACACAAATAGGATTTGCAATCCTACGCATTACTTTTCTGCCACGACCACATTATTTCTCAACTACTGCGATGATATCTCTTTCAGCTACAACATAATAATCTTGGCCTTCGTGATTAATTTCTGTTGCACTAAACTTCGTATACACGATAGTATCACCTTCGTTGATTGGTATTGGCATATATTCACCGGTTGTCATATTTCTTGAACCTTGACCAACTGATATCACAATACCTTGTGCAGTTTGTGTTTGTTCAGATACGGTATCCGGTAATATAATTCCACTTGCAGTTTGTTCTTCTCGTTTAGGTTTCTGAACAACTACTCTTGCGTCAAATGGTTTTAACATATTCTCTCCAATGTTTTGGTTATTTCTTTTAATTTTATTTCTATTTCTTTCAATTTATTTTCAGTTCTTTCTAAAGAACTATTCACTTTCTTTAAGTGTTCTATTTCTATTTTAGACATATCATCTCCTTTTGTTGTTAGTACTCGGTACGGGGATTGAACCCGTGTTTCCGCCGTGAAAGGGCGATGTCCTGACCGCTAGACGAACCGAGCATATTATTAATTATGAAATAAGAAAGTCATCCAATTCATCACTCCAATTATTAAAGCGTGTAAAACAACTAATCCTAATATCATTACTGGTGTTATTAGTTCCATTTCCTTTTCACCTCCTTAGAAGTATAACAATTAATATAACCAGAATTTAACACTTTTTTTATATTTGTGTCAAGTCTTTTTTTGAGAGAGAGTGTTGGATATTGCCAAGTGTACATTACTGGACTAAACAACATCTCTCTCATAGTGGAGCGTAGGAGAGTCGAACTCCTGATTCCGCCGTGCAAGGGCAGTGTTATCCCATTTAACTAACGCCCCATAGTATTAGTTGAGCTCCCAACTGGACTCGAACCAGTAACCTTTTGATTACAAATCAAATGCACTGCCAATTGTGCTATGGAAGCAATCCTATCGTATGTCCTTTCTCATACATTTTAGGTATCGATTTATAACATACGAAAAATAAATATAAAAGTCAAGAACTTTTTTTAATCACAACAACTACAATATTCTGGCATCCCACAACAATCAGTTGGAAATGGAATTTCTAATTGTCCATCTGATTCTTCGGTTGGAAATGGTTTACCCATCTTGTGACTTAAAGACAATGGTAAGTTTTCCTCTTTCATCTCCCATTGAAATGGTTGACGATTTCTTTGATATTGTTTCATTGACCACGCTAAGTCATCAGTTTCCAATACAACTTCTTCTACTTTCTTTGTTTCGTGATAAGTTATCTCGATTAAATATCTTTTCTTTTCTGCCATTATTCGTCCTCCAATACTGCTCTACCAACCATATGTTCCCAATCTCTATTGTTGCGAACTTGGTTATTTACTTCTTCTACTGCTTCTAATAATCCATAGGTTTCAAATGAATTAATGATTGCTGATAAGTCTTTTGGAAAACAATGTCCACCATATCCAAAGTCTCCGTCGGGACCTGGAACTGCCCAATGGGACTTACCTAATCTTTCGTCATAGATTGCATACTCTACAACCTTGTCGTAATCTAAATCTAATTGTTGACACACATTATACATTTCGTTAGCAAACGATACTTTGGTTGCCAAGAAACAATTGGTAAAATACTTTACCATTTCAGCGTGTTTAGCACCTGTCTTTACGATTGTAGCATTAGGAAACACCTTAGAATATATTTGTCTAAGTTGATTAGTTCCTTTTCTATCACCACCCAAGATAATTCTTTTTTGATTTTTAAAATCTTCCAAGAAGTTTTGTTCCGTTAAGAACTCTGGATTGAATATCACGGTAGAGTGAGTATACTCTTTGTTAATTCTATCAGTAGTGCCTGGTGGAATAGTTGACTTAATCACAATGATGTGGTCATCTGCTGTTTCGTTAATCTCACGGATAACTTCTTCTACAATACCTGTATAACAAGTTCCGTCTTTTCTCATTGGTGTAGGAACACAAACGAATATAACTTTAGTTTCTTCTACTAAATCTGATATCTTACTATGTGTTGATTTTGCTAAATCAAACTTATCATAAGTCAATACATTGTAGTGATTTTCAAAACCAAGTTTAATTGCGGTTCCGACATAACCTTGTCCTATAATTCCTATATTCATCAAAATACTTTAACTCCATATTTGTTTGTAAATTCTTTTGCGTCATTTTCATCATTGACGATTGGTTGACCTTTGATGTTAAGACTTGTATTCAATACCATTGGACAACCTGTCTTCTTGTAAAACTCTTTAATCAATTTGTAATAACCTGGATTATCTTTCTCACTCACAGTTTGAACTCGTGATGTATTATCGATATGACATATCGCTGGATACTTATCTGGATACTTACAAGGTGCTACATATTGCATAAACTGAGACTTCTTGGTAGGCATATCAAATATCTCGTGTGCGTGTTCTTCCAATACTGATGGTGCGAAAGGTCTGAACTTTTGTCTATTCTTAATCTCGTTCATCTTGTCTTTTACAAAGTTACCTCGTGGGTCTGCTAACAATGAACGATTACCTAATGCACGAGGCCCATATTCTGCTCTACCATTGGCAACACCAACTATGTTACCACTTAATAATTCTTTCAATACTGGTTTAACCGGATACTCACCTTTGATGTTGTATCCCAAAAAAGGTGTATCAAAGTCTAAGTGTTGTTTGTTGATATATGCTGCACAACCTAATGATGAACCAGCGTCACCTGGATTAGGTAGTATCCATAAATTAGGATACTTCTCAACAACCAAACTATTGGCTACACAATTCAATGCGACACCACCACTATAACAAACATTAGTGGTTTCTGGAACCAACAAAGGTAGTTTACTAAATATATCTAATATCAGTTCTTCACATACTACTTGTGTATTGTGTGCTACATCAAACTTCCATTGTTCAGTATTGTCGTCTGGATATACTTCTGAATCCCAATCTAAACAACCCCTATGTAGATTTTGTTTTAACAACTCTCTTAGTTCTGATTGTAGTTCTTTGTTCTCTTGTCCCCAAGCTGCCATACCCATAAGTATGTATTCGTCCTCTTGTGGTTTTAGTCCAAGTCGTTGTGTAATCGCACTATACCACAATCCAATACTATTCGGATAAGTTTGACTATATCGTTTAGTTAGTTTACCACCATTAGCATACCATATAGATATTGTATCGAACTCACCAATGGCATCAATCACTACAACGGCACTTTCATCATAAGGTGAAGTAAAGTATGTAGAACTTGCGTGTGACAAGTGATGGTCTACATATTCATCAATCTGTAATCCTTTGGTCAATACTGGTTTGACTATTTCGTTTAAGTGTCGTTGTGGTGAGTTCTGACGACTAAACACTTCTGAGTATTGTCCTGCTCGTAGTTGTCTGAGTTTCTTAATCATTGGTCGTTCAAACCAAACTACACGCTTAGGTACTCCAAAGTCCCACATATCACAAAACATATCCAAGTTTAAGTTGGGGTCGTTCTTGATACCACTATATCGTTCAGCGTGACCAGCAAACAATATCTTATTATCTTCAATAAGTGTTATTGCTGCGTCGTGGTTAAGTGCGTTTATTCCTAATATTTTCATAACTTTATTATAAGTATTTCATGCGAATCTTTTTTTAGATTCCCGTCTTGTCTATTCTTTCCAATTCTTGTTTCACCTGCTTGGAAACTATAATTCCACTCTGGTGTTTTAAACTCGAAGCCTTTATAATTTTCTCTAACCCACTCACAATCATTATAGCTGAGAATAAATTGACCTTTATGACTATGTAGTAAGTCTCTTAGTTTCTCGTGGTCAAAATGATTGTGATGTACCGCAAAGTTGCTATTAGGATAAATGGCCTTAAACATTTTATTGTCTTCGGACTTCTCCATAAAGTAAGGCGGGTCACAATAGAGAAAGTCATTTGTGTGGGCTACAATCGTTTCATCAAATGACCCGCAATTTACTTCTAAGTTCGGTACATTAAAATCTCTTACTCGTTCTATACTATTCTGATACAATGATTCTTTCTTCATAAAGATAGAACTAAACCAACCTAAGAACATTGGGCCATATGACAAGTTATGATTAAACCAATAATATGCTGCACCCAACAAGTCATCTAATTCTCTTGACTCTCTGTCGTAATGGTCGGTCTTCCAATTTTTAAATAACTCTTGAACCTTATCCCAATGTAATAAGATATCTTTAATCTCATCATATTGTTCTTTCGTAGGTTCTAATCCTTTCAGTATATCATACAATCCTTTTGGATTAGATAACTGATGTTGCCAATAATTCACCAATACATTGAACACATCATAACCCACAACATTAATTCCCATTTCGTGTGCCCAACGAACTTCCAAACTACCACCACCGATAAAAGGACTAACGATAGTTTTAGGTCTTGGCCAGAACGGAATATAACTACTAATGAAATCATACGCTCTTGACTTCCCACCGGCGTATCTGATTGGTGTTCTCATTATTCTTGGTAGAAGTCCTCTGGTGAATAGTTATTAATAAACTCATCGCCTGAACATTCTACGGAACAATAGTTTTCAATCACTACATTCGGTATATCAAGATAATCTTTGAACTTCTTGGTTTTTGGAACATCTTTAGGAACGACGATTAGTCTGTGTTGAACTTCTTTGATACTACCACAAGTATTACATTTCTTTCTCATACTTGGAATAGTTAATAATCTGTTTCTGTATTTTGGTCTTGCCATTTGTAACCCACTTTCGTTTTAATTGTTAGAGCGGTTATCAAGAATCGAACTTGAACCTATTGACTGGAAGTCAACCGAACTAACATTATTCTATAACCGCAATAATAAGTATAAAGTAAAAATCTGAAAATGTAAATTATTTTTCTATCGAATGAGTGGTATCGGTTTGAACTTCATCAAACCCGAACTCTGGGGCATCCCAAAACTTCATAACCAATTGTTCTATTCTGTCGAGTTTGTCGTCGATATCGTCTAATCGTCGTTGTAATAGATGTTCGGGTGGTAAATACTTTTGTTCTGGTCGTTCATTAAATTCCGTAATGATTAAACATCTTGAACAAACACCTTTATAATAACCATTAGGTTGTCGTGTCATACTGCCGGATGCTTCAACACCACAACATTGAGAATCATATTTCACAATAGTCTCCTTCCGACACAGTCGGTT
>Ga0208303_1000027_pt1 | contig 55099 bp, 51 predicted proteins | sample CB_VirMetaG_2_FD_184537 | JGI IMG/M metagenome (GOLD analysis project Ga0208303, IMG submission 184537) | Freshwater to marine saline gradient viral communities from Chesapeake Bay - CB_1504_2 Viral MetaG (SPAdes) (version 4) | ecosystem: Environmental > Aquatic > Marine > Coastal | place: USA... | reverse complement strand
GTATTCTCCTACCTATTGGGCTACAGGTAACTTTTTATGGGATGGTGTTGTAAAGAACTTAGGATTTGCTGCTGGTGCTGCTTTATCAGGAGGTGTTTATACTAATGCATTAAAAGCTCTTCCATATAGTTCTAGATTATTTTCTGTTGGTAAATCTGCAGAAACACTTGCTGCAACAGAAGCAGGATTAGCAGGTGCAAATAAAGTTGCTGATACATATGGTAAGGTGAGAGCACTGTCTGATAAGTTTCTTTCTAACTATAACACACTTAACCCTGCAGGTAGAGCTGTTGTTGCTGGATTATCTACAACTGGTGAAGCTGGTATAGAGGCTTTACATAGTAGTAATGAATTTAGAAAAGAACTAATTGATGAACATATAGCAGAATATGGTGTAGAACCAACAGGTGCAGCACTTGAGTCTATTAACACTGCTGTAGAAGCATCAGGTAATGCTACGTTCTTTGCTAATGTTGGAATTCTTACAGCAACTAACTATGTACAATTTCCAAAAATACTAGGAAGTACATACAAAGCAGAGAAAGGAATAGTTAATGGAATTGTTAGAGAGATAGATGATATTGTTTATGAAGGTGGTAAGTATATAAAACCAAAAGCAAAATACCCAGCTCTTTCTAGATTAAACAAAATAAGACCTTACACATTTTCTGTATCAGAAGCATTTGAAGAAGTAAGTCAATATTCCGCTACAGTGGCTACACAAGACTATTATAATAAAGCACGTAATGGTGAAGCTACTAGTTGGTTAAATTCTATTGGTGTAGGTATTACAGATGGTGCATTTAGTAATGAAGGTGCTAAGAATGCTCTTATTGGTGGAATTTCTGGATCTATAATGTTAGGAAGAGGTAGGTTTAGACAAGACAGAGCAAGAAGAAAAAATACAGCTCAAGCACTTAAAGATCTTAATAACGCTAACCTATCAGACTTTACAAAAGAAACTATTGATGCTGTAAATAGAGGAACAGTATTACAAGAAGAAAGAGAACAAGCTGTTAAGAATGGTGATATTTTAAATAGTAAAGATTTAGAAGCTGATTACATTGCTAATTATCTTACACCTAGAATTAAGTATGGTAGATATGATTTAGTAAAAGCTGACATAAACGAATATAAAAAACTAGCAAGTACAGAAGAAGGTTTTGCACAACTGCAATCTGAAGGTAAAGCTCTTGAAAGTGATACAAAAGAGGCATACTTAGAAAGACTTGGTCGCTTTGAACAAACCGCAGATAATGTAAAGTCTCTATGGCAATCACTTAACTTACGTTATTCAGGACAGGTGGATGAAAATGGAAAACCTATATACAGTAATGATGTAATTAATAAGATGTTATATGCTGCTACTAAAGTGGCAGATTATGATCAAAGGATACTAGACATGGTGGGTCCTCTTACATCTGCAGGTATTAATACTTCTGAGGTTATAGAACAACTTGTGGCTGGTAACTCAGAAGCATTTAACGAAGCTGTTGCATCTATTCAAGAGATGGATATTCTTGACGATCAAAAAGAAACACTTGGTCAATCATTAGAAGATGTATCAGAACTTGCACTAAGAAGACAATCATTCTTAAAAGCTTACCAAGATATAAAAGAAAACCCTAGTAACTTCTCAGAAGCTCCAATAGAGGAAGATGCTCCTGTAACAGGTCCTGTTGAAACTGTTACAGTTAAAACTAAACAAGGAGATAAAGAGGTTGAACTAAACACTCCATACTTTGTTGGTAAGGGTGTAGATTATGCTAAAGATCCTTTAGATGCTCCTGTACCTATTTCTCAATTTGTAGTACAGAAGGTAAATGAAGATGGAACATTAGAAATAAAAACTGAAAATGGTGAGGTAAAGAATGTTTCTGCAGATGTACTTGAAAACTTTAAGATAGGTAAAACTAGCACCTTACAGAATAACAAGACAGCTAATTATTATTACAACCATAGAAACGAAATCTTTGAATTTAACTTTGGTAAAAACTTTGGTGGAAGAAGAAAAGGTAGACTTGAATATCAAGATGGTAAACTTTATTTTGTATATAAAACTAAAGGATCTGACAAAACTACTAAGGTTGAAACAACACAAGCTGATGTTAAACAAAAAGTTTCAAAATTAGAAAAAAGAATCAATAGGGCTAAGTCAATGTTTGCTAATGCAAAAACAGGTGCTGAGAAAGCTGAAGCTCTAATAACATTTCTAAACAATGCTCACCATACTGATGAATCAGTCAATGAAGAGGACATGGCTTGGTTTAATAATGCAAAGAAAGAAGTTGAGGCTGATGGATACATTATTGATAATGAGATTGGTAGAGAAATATCTGAAAATGAAAATGTAGAATTTGGAATCCAAAAAGAAAGTGATAGTGTTCCAAAAGGAACCATAATTGTAAACTATGTTATTAAACCTGGAAGATTAGTAGATGGTAAGCAAGTAGAAAAAGCAAAATATCATGTACTAGTAGGTACAGGAACTACAGAAGAAAGAGATATACTATTACAGGAGCTTGAAGATGCAGAAAATGCTCTGGACCCAAAAGATTTAGAAGGTACTAGAGGTAGATATGATGCAGCAAAAAAAGCTCTTAAAGAATATGATGATGCAAACTTTACAAAACCTGGTGCTGAAGTTAAATTAAAAAAAGAATTAACTACATATAAAAAGGCTGCACCTAAAGCTAAAACTAAAGTTTCAAATAGTAACATAAAAAGAAAACAACTAGACAACTCATTCTTTGTTCCACAAGAAGGTTTTGATAAACCTAGAATATCTAAGGTGGGATCTGTAGAGAACCAACAGCAGAAAGATTCTAGAGAAGGATTTATGTCCCCATCAGAACTAGCTGCACAAAAAGCTACACTTGCTAAGAATAGAGAGGCTAGACTTGAGGTGCTTTCACAATTAGGTGAAGAGTCTAAAGAGAGTTTAGAAGAAACAAATAAAAAGCTTGCACAACAAACTGAGAAATTAGCTAAGGTAAAAGAAGACTTAGAGAATATAGCTAAGATGAAAGAGGCTGGTCCAACTGGTCCTAAAATTAAGCTCAACTTCTCAAAGGCTACAAAAGTGTTTACAAAAGCACTTAATAATCTTACATCTATGCAAGCTGATATAGAAGCTGAGATAGATAACTTAAACGCTCAGAAAGAAGAACTTGAACTTAACATATCCTACTTCCAAGACTTTGCTAATCAAATTACTGATGCTCCTGAAGACAGTGGGGAGTTTTTAAGAGAACTTAAAAGCCAAGTAGCATTATTAGTTGACAATGGTAAAAGTTTAAACAATGCTCTGTCTGCAGCTAAGAAACTCTTAAAGAGTACAGAAAAAACTATTAAGTCAGCAGCTAAGTTATTTAGAAAAACACTTAAGCAAACATATATAGTTGATCAAGATTACTCACAGTATCTAAGTGACTTATTAGATCAAGTGGTGTCTGGAGAAAACTTACTAGAAACATGGCCTCTTTTAAAACAAGAGATGGCCAACTTTGCACTTACTGTTGACTTGTCAAAAGAAGGAACTGTAGATGAAGCAGGTCTTTTAGAATCTATTAATGATGTAAAACAAATAGAGAAAGACTTAGCTGACTTAAGAACTGAGTATAAAGCTAGAAAGATTATTACAGATAGATTTCAATCTATCATGGATGAGTTTATTGCTCAAAAAACACAAGAGGCTGAACTTAAACTCAGACTTAGTAAGGTTATAGCAACAGCTGATAAGTCAGCACCTACAGACTTTTCTAAAACTAGTTCTTTTGAATCTCAATCTAAGAAGTCACCTGAAATTATATACAGAGCTACAACATTTAGAGATACTAGAAAGACAGATGGAGAACTTAAACCTGATGAGATTAGAGCTAATCAATTTGGATTAGACCTAGATACATTTGAGAATAGAGATAACATACGTGGTTTATTTCTTACATCTAATACACAAGATCTTAAATTACCAGGTGTAATTGAGCAAATACTTGATAATGATCCTACACTTATTGAGAAATTTAAAGACTCAACGATTGTTATGGTGATGGTTAATGAGAATAGTGAACTAGTTGGTGTAGACGGACAACCTATACCAGAAGGGGCTCCTTTATTAGACAATGCTATCTACCAAACTATGCCTGAACCTGGATTTAGAGATGGTTCAATGTATAGAGAGGGAACAGCTGAAAATGTAAAAGATGCAATTAATAAAGAATATAAAAAACGAAGAGATAACATTCTAGAGCAAACAGCACTAGGTGTACCACAAGAGATAGAAGCATCTTTTGGTATTCCTCAAACTGATGATAATGCTAGAACATCTGTAGAAGATGCAGGCCTTGTTGACCAAGATGGTTTAGAAAGAGATTTAGTATTATATGTACCTACAACTAACACAAACATTAGCAAAGGAACCACTACATATAACACACCACTTGGATCTGTATTCTTAGATACACCAACTGGATATGTAAGACTTAGAAATAGACTACATACAAAAAAAGAAGCTACAGCAATATATGATGCTATATTAAAAGTGGCTAAGAACTTAATCAATCCTAACGAAGGTGTAACTAGTGATAGTTCTATACGTGCTCTTGAGTTTTTAAAAGGTGTAACATATTGGGGTGTACCAACTGACCAACAAGGTAATAGAAAAGATGCTGGTAATAACAGTGTGTTCTTTGAAAAAGTTAAACTTGAAGAAGGTCCAGTGTCTTTTACAAGAACTGATTTAATTATAGGATCTAAGGGTAGAAGATTTGGATTCACTCCTATCTCATTAGAAGCTAACAGAGAACTTATTATTAATGAGCTAGAGAACATATATAATAATGTCACTGCGTACAAAACAAAGGATGTTAATAAATCATTTGAGCAGATAACATCTATATCTCCAGAAGGAGAGATTGAGTCTATCACATGGCCTAATTATCAAAGCTATCTTTTATCTAACAAGAATCCTGATGGATCTACAAGAGAAGGTTTTGAACTTCCTCTTTATACTAACCTCAAGGAAAAGAAAGATGGTGAGTTTAATAGAGTGGGTGTATATTTCTATGTAACAAACACAACTGATGAGTTTGAAATACCAGAACCAGCAACACAAGCTACAAACATACCTCTTCGTAAAGCTATAAGTTATACACTTGATGGTAAAACAACTAATACATACACTTCTCCAAATGGTGCAAAGATTAACTTTAGAGCTTTTGAAAGTGCAACACTTGAAAACTATGAAGAGAAGATTCAAATATTACAGGGTGGTGATTTAACAACTGTTGTAGAAACTATAAAGAAGTCTGGGAAAGATCCTCAACAGCAAATCAAACAAACTATATATAATGCAATTGCTCCACAACTAACAGAAGTTAGAGCACAGTCTGCATACAAAGAGCAGACAGATAAAAGTGGAATGCCAACATTTACTATAGGTGGAGAGGTTGCACCTGCAGCTCCTACTCAACCAGCACAACAAACTAGTGTAGAAACAACTGATGATAGTGGAATGCCAACATTTACTATTGGTGAGGATGCAATAGGAACACCTGCTCAACAAACTGAAGCTCAACAAAAGATAGATAGCTTAGAAGATCAAATAAATCAAGCAATCTCTGATGCTAATTCAGAAGACTTACGTGTTAAGATTAACCAAGAGATTGATATGTTTGAACCAGAAAACTGGACAGATGTAGAATCTTGGTTAAAGAAAAACTTTCCTAACGTTCCTGTATTTAGAGTGAAGAACATTATTCAAGCTACTAATGGTAGACAAGCTTGGGGTATGTTTAAGGATGGTGCTATTTATGTATATGAGAATGCAGAAACTGGTACAGCATACCATGAGGTATTTGAAGCTGTATGGAAAATGTTTACAGGTGCTGAAGAACAAGCTAATATAATTAATGAGTTTAAAGCACGTAAAGGAACATTTATAGATAGACCTACAGGTCAAAAAGTTAAATACTCTGAAGCTACACCAGCTCAAATTAAAGAAGAGCTTGCAGAACAGTTTAGAGACTTTGTACAAAAGAAACAAGGTGTTAAAGGATTTGGTGCTAGAATTGCTAAACTCTTTAGAGATCTTAAAAGATTTATTGAGAATGCTCTACTTGGGAATAAAGCAGAGAGCTTTACAGATGAGTTATTCAAGCGTATAGGTAGTGGGTATTACAAAAAACGTATGCCATATGCTACACAGCTTTCTATGGCCCAAGAGGGTATTATAGATATAGAGGATGCATTTGCTACATCAGACTCTGAGTTTAGACTTAAGACATTAAGTGACAGACAAACATCAGACACTGTTCAGGAGATGACATTCTTAATGCTGAATGATTTTATTAAGACAGACAAAAGTTTGTTTACAATAGTAGATAACCTTAATCAGAAAGATTTCTATGAAAAACTTCTTCCTAGAGTATTAGGTACTGTTAGAAGTAAAGAGATAGCTATTAATAATATTATTGATAAAACAGAAAATCTTTCAAAAGAACAAAAGGAAAGACTTTTAGCTATAGTTGCACAGAATCGTCAGCTAGAAAAAGATATTGTTGTTGATTGGCCAAGACTTACAGAAAAACATAAGGAGTATATTAAAGCATACAACGTTGAGTTTGATGAAAATGATGAGATACAACTTAGTAATGAAGATAGAATTAAAGAGAGCAATAAGTTTGATGCTACTAAGATAGATAGCTTTAGAAAAGCAAATGCAGCTATAAAGCTATTACTTGCTGCTAATCCTATTGTAGATAAAAATGGTAAAGCTGTTGTGTCTACTATTAATGGTAGACTACTCAACCCAGTAAGTAAGATGTACATCACATTGATGAACAAGTTACACACTTCTACAAGCCCTGATGATATGTTAAATAGGTTAGCAGACATGGCGGTAAGTGATGCTACATACAGAACTTTATATAAGAGATTAACTGGTAACGACTTTTCTGATGGTGATGTTGATTTTAAAAATATAAAGTCAACAAACAAAATGGATCTCATCACAGGGATGTGGAAGACATTTAAGAAGCAAGCTTCAGATGTAAAGAATATATTTATATTTTCAAATGGTGAAGTGGCAGTGGGTGATGCAACTTTATCTAGTGGAGCTAACCAACTTAGAAATGAATATGTACGATCTATAGCTGTATTATCAAAATCAGGTAAGAGTTACTTTACATATAATGAAAAGAAAGGTTCATATACACCTAATAAAAAGAAGTTAGGAAAAGTTACCTTACGTCTTCCTAGAGACTATACTAAGTTTTTATCAACCCTAGGTATACAGTTTAGCGGTGAAGAATATAATAAGTTAGGAAAGAATACACAAAACTTTAAAACTATTGTAGAAGGGATTAAAGAAAGTATTGAGAAAACAGATGAGGTGAAAACTTTCTCTGCAGTATCTTTAGATATTAATAAACGTCTTTTACAATTAGCTGAATTAAAAACAGCTGTTTCTAATCCAGAATTTAGCAGTACATATTTTAACTTACAGGGAGAACGTGTACAAACTTTCCTTGGGGTGAATGCAGCTTCTGAATTACACAATACACTTGATAATATAAATAATATAAATGAGTTAGCAGGAACACAATATGAGTACCTTCTTAAAGATGTATTTACTCAAGGCTCTACTATTATTAGTAGAATGTTTGATTCTAAAACTGGTAAAAAAAGATCAGGTGCAAACAACCTACTTAAAGGTGGATACGTTGGAGGTATAATTGATGAAACTAAAGGTAGAATTACACCTTCTGCTAGACTCACTCAAAAACAAAGAATAGTTCAAGAGTTAAATCTAAACAAAGAAGGTTATTATCTAAACCTTGTACCAGGAGATGCAGGTATGGAACATATGTTATATATGGGTAATGTAATATCTGCTAATGATATTGCAAGAGGATTGGTTGATGTAAACCAAGTCTTTAAAGGATACTTCCTATCAGAACTAGAGCTTTCTAAAAAAGATCGTCCAGTTGTTAAAGGTAGGGATAGTAAAGACTTACGTTTCTTTAAAGGTATTCTTGGTGATAGTTTACATAATAAAATAATTACCGCTGATAAAACATCCGAAGAAGTATATGCAATGTATAAAGATGAAATAAACCAAGCTATTTCTAGTTACATTCAGAGTGACATATCTAGAATGCAGGAATATTTAACTAGATATGGAATACTTATTAAAAACGAAACAGGCAACAAATTTATATTAGAAAATGTAGGATCACGTAAAGAGTTTGATCCAAGAGAGCTAACAAGAGAGATGGCAGCAATGAGTATTAATTACATGATTGCTAACATTGAGGTGCACAAAGTTCTTTATTCAGATCCTTACCAATACAAAGATGAGCTAAAGCGTACTAAGAGTTTCCTATCTCCAAGACAAGCTCTTTTTAATAATTCACCTAAAGCAAATACAACACTTAATAAAGTGTGGAATGAAGGTTTTGAAAAGGGTGATATTGGATATACCAACTTCACACAAGACTATATGCGTACAGCATCACATCAAGATGTTGTAGGTGTTATTGATTTACCAAACTATGAGAGCTTTAAAGAAACTGATGGTGGTGGTATTATATCTTTTAAAGCATATCGTAACTTTAGAATCAGAGCTGGTGAGTGGAATGATAATGAAGAGAAGCAATATAGATATGACATTGCTTATGAAAAGCGTGATAAGAAAGCTTATGAAAAGCGTGATAAGAAAATAACACTGTCTAAAGATGAGGTGGCACTTTTAAAAGAAGGTAACCCTGCAGTACAGAGTGCTTATGTCTCTCTAAAACCTATTGTATCAGGAGCTAAGTTAGGATACACATATAATAATGTTGTACTTGATAAGTATGCATTGTATCCTCTTTCTTATAGAGTGATGAAAGAGCTTGATGCAGGTAATGGAGTTAAGCTTTACAACAAGATGCAGGATGAGAACATAGACTATATTGTGTTTGATTCTGGTAGAAAGGTGGGAGCTGAAAACTCTCATGCTACATACGTTGAATCTACACAACAAACTGGTGAAGGTATTGCTGTGTTTAATGATGCAGAATATAAATCTGTAGTGGATGTACCATTTTCTATAATGAGTTTACAGAGTGATGTGCCTTCTAAAGAAGCTGCATTGGTAACACGAGGATCTCAAACTACTAAACTTATCACTATGGACTACATGGATAATGGAGTTCCATTTGATTATAAAGATAGTCTTGATAGTTGGATAAAATTATCTCCTGAGCAAAAGATTGCTAAGTCTCCAATATATAAAGAGATTGCTAACAATCAGCGTCTTCTTGAAGAGATGACTAATGAAGGATATCAAATGATGTTAAAGCGTTTAGGTATCAAAGAACAAGATGGTGAACTTGTTGTTGAAGATTTTTCAGAAGCTGCTAAAACAATTCGTGATGAAGTGTTTAGAAGAGAAACTAATGATAATATTAGTGATGCTGTATCAGCGTTTTCAGAAGGAGAGGCAGTTCTTGAAGCTACTCCTGCATATCAGCAAGTTAGAAACATTCTATATTCTATTGTAGATAAGCAAATTGTTCGTCCTAAGATAAGTGGTGGACAAAAGGTACAGATACCTTCAGCACTGTTTGAATCTAATCGTATAGCTAAGACAAAAATTAATGGTAAAGAAGGATATACATCTGATGTATTAGGTTTTTACAGTTTAACAAAAGATGGAAAAGAAGTTAAGTTTTTAGAAGATAATAAAAACGGAACTTATAAAGTATTAAATACAGAAACAGGTAAAGAAGAAAATATTCCTGTTAATGATTTAAAAACAACTACAATGGAGATTATGGTGGGACGTTGGTTCCAAAGTAACATGTCTGATGCAGAACTTCTTGAATATTTAAACAATACAGAAGAAGGACAAAAGATATTATCTGGATTAGCTTTTCGTATTCCTACACAGAAACAAAACTCTATTGATGCGATTAGAATAAAAAAGTTTTTACCAAAAGAGTTTGGAGATAACGTGGTTGTACCTGCTGCTATTGTTAAGAAGGTGGGAAGTGACTTTGATATTGATAAACTTTCAGTCTACCTTAAAAATGTATTTTACGAAGATGGTAAACTTAAACTTGTTTCTTTCTACGGATTTGGACAACAAGCTAAAGATAAGTTTGCTGCTATGTTTGATAGTGGTAAGTTATTTAACAAGGATCAACAAAAACAACTAAAGGACTTACAAGAGCTAAAAGGTTATGAGTTAACTGGAATGCTTGATTTAGCTAAAGATGAAAAAGCTGGTGTATTGTTTGAAACTCTTGGTGTAAGTCAAGATGAAGATGCTCTAACTACATTAGTTGAAGAACTAAAGAAAGATGGTGTAAGAGATGCAGTTGTTAATAGAATGTATAAGCAATCTCTAGAGAATGAGTTTATCCAGTCTTCTGAAAACCTAGTAACTCATCCAGCAAACTTTGAAAGACTTACCACACCTAACTCTGCTGAACAATTAAAAGGTATATCTAAAACTATTGTTGAGAAAGTAATAGGTAAAGAGTTTGATTACACTAATATAGATAACATGCTTGACAGAAGATTTATGTCTAGGTTAAGACAAGCTTTTGTAGCAGGTAAACAAGCTATTGGTATTGCTGCTGTTCAACAAACTATACATTCTCTTCTTCAAAGATCTCCTGTATTTATTGATAGTGATAAATTAAAAAATGTAGATTATCAAGATCAAAAATACTTAGGTGATGGTAAGATTACATTTCAAAAATATAATAAGGTTACAATAGATGGACAAGAATACCCATCATTATCTGGTGTGTATAATGCAGCAGGTCAGCTTATTTCTGATATACTTGGACAGTTTATTGATGGTTATGTAGATATATCTAAAGGTCCATGGATTATGGAGATGGGTGCTACACCAAATGTAGCAGCAACATTTATGTTTCTTACACATTTAGGAGTACCTATTGATACTATAGCCTACTTTATGAACCAACCAATCATTCGTGACTATTTACAATCAGTTGAGAATGCAGGATATAAGTTCTTATTTATAGATGATTTTATAAATCAAACTATAGAAGAATATGGAGGGTTGACAGAAGCTCAAGAAAAGAAATTACCTACACAAATACCTAGTAAAGCTTCCCTACTTAACTCTTTAGGTAAAACAGAATTTACTGATAAAGAGAACCTAGAGCAAGTGTTTATGCTTCAAGAGTTTTTAAAGTATGCTAAGATGGCTAATCAATTATACACAGTTACACAAGGTACTAATTGGGACACATCAAGGTTTAATGATTCGTTACTTGTATTTAAAAAGAATGAGCAATTCAATAAAGCAAAAGACAGCATACTTTCTTCAAAAAATGTAGATGGAGAAACTGTACCTGCTGCAGAAGCAATATTGTCAAATTCTTTTATTAGAAATCAAGCTAGTAAACTAAATGACTCTGTAGAAGCTCTTTCAAACTTTATTTTATCAGATAGAGGAAATGTTGGAAATGTAATAAGAAAAGTTCTTAAACCTTATACTAGTTTACCAGATAGAAAATTTATTTCAGTGGGTAGAAAAGCTGTAAACGATTTATTTGACTGGGCTGTACAAACAGACCAAGGACTTAACTTACAGATACAACAAACACTTCTTTCAGATAAAGGTGTAGCTTCTGAAGTGGTTTCGTTTATTGATGAAGTTAAGAAAGATGTAGAGCACGCTTTATATTATAATCATGTAATTGATCTTCTTCAAGTGCAACCTTCTAGACTTGGCGGTGAAACTACACCAAGTAATGTATCTCTTAAAAATACAGATAGTAAAGCATATGATCAAAATAATATTATATATGCTTTCCGTGATTTAAGAGATCATCTTAAAGATAAGACAAACTTGTATGATAAGATAGTTACTCTAGCTATTCTGCAGTCAGGACTTAGTAGTTCACCTATATCATTTACATCACTCATTCCTTATGAGGACTTCGCAAGAATATACAATAAAACTTTGCCTAAGATAGAAAATTTAAGTAATTTAGACGACTTCTATGAGCTTGGTATATTCCAAAGAAACAATTGGAATAACGATGATATAGTTCCAAACAAAGAACTGTATCTTAGGTTTGGAGAGTACGGTCCCTTCTATCCCTCTTTAGGATTTAGTGGTTATAACAACTTAAAGAACGCTATGAGGGCAAATGAGATTCCTCAACTTGTTACTGGTAATGATTTTAACAAGGAATATCAAGTGTTTACATGGACTAATTATGAAATTTCAAGAGAAGAGAGAAATAGAATGCGCAAACAAGGTGACTATTCTTATAGAAATAAAGGTTTGTTTAAGATAGTAAAAGATGTAGATGGAGATCCAATTTTTACAGAAGATAAAAAAGGCAGAAGATATCCTATATACAAAGCAATAAATGCTTTTGGAGATAGCTTTAGAGCTAATGAGTTCTATTCAGAAGCTAAGCAATCTATTATTGATAATGGTATGATGAAGGTGGATGAGGTGACAGATGGTCAAATAGTAGCAGTGTATGAAAATACAACACAAACTTCAAAGTATAATAAAGCTATCACAGGACCGCTAGAAATAACTGTTACAAAAGATAGAATAATTGTAAATGGCAGAATGTTTGCAAAATCAATAATAACTGCTGAGAGCTTGAAGAACTCTGGATTCACTGATGAGCAAGCTGGAGAAATAATTAATAAAAAATGTAAAGGCTAATGGCAACATGTCCAAATATAAACTTACCACAATGGAAGGAACTAGTAGCTTCTAGAGGAGAAAACATGGCTTATTTCTTATGGGACACTTACAATGGTGAAGTTCCCCAATCAGAAAGTAAACAAGCTATTTTAAGAGCTAGTATAAAATCTATAGACATTCTTAGTTCACAAAAAGCTAAACAAATGTTTGCTAAAGGTGAAAAGAATAACTGGACTTTAGATAAAACCTTAACAGAACTTCAAGTACCTAAAGATCAAAAAGAAATTATATTAAATAAAGGTATTACTGACAGAGAAGAAATTATTACATCTTTATTAGCTGAGAATAGTTTTATTGTTGAGGTTAATATTAGCAACGAAAGAACTGATACTTTATTTACTTTTAAAGATTTTAATTATAATGGTGATGAAATAACAACTAATCACAAAAATACTTATAGAGAATATTTTAAAAACGGTAAACAAATTTCTAAAGAAGAATGGGGAAACATTGTCAAACTTTATAGAGAAAATAAACCTACTCAATACTATTCTAACCTAACAGTTCCAGGTGGTACTAATTATACAGAGAATGAAATAACTACACCTGATATTACACCTAATATAAAAGGTCATGCTCGATTTAGTACTGATAATGGTATAGGATGGTTTAGAAGTGATGATAAAACAATAGATAGTACTTTAGAAGAATATGAAGTTGAATATGAAGGATGGGGAGGGACATCTCAATATGTTCAAAAACATGAAGGAAGTTCAGGGGGAATTGTTACTAAAACTCGTAGAATACTAGAAGTACAATCTGATTTATTTCAGAAAGGTAGGGATAAAAAAGATTTAGTTGGAGGATTTAAATATTTTGATAATAAATTTGAAGATACTGAGTATGTATATAAAAATCAAAGACCTGGTGAATATATTAAATTAAAAAAAGGAGTGGGACAATTTTCAAAAGCTATTTCTATAACTAAAGAAGAGTATGAAAGTAAAGCTCCTATTAAACAACAACCTAAAGAATTATCAAAAAAGAATCAATTCCTACAACTACTTAATCAAAAAGGTAATTGGGTAACATTCTTTGTTAAATCTATTATACAAGATAGTGCTAAGAAAAGATATGAAAGAGTCTTATTTCCTAAAGGAAACACTGCTTCTAAGATTGAAGGAATGCAAACTTTAGAAGAGTTTAGAAAGCAGAAAGAAAGTAGAATTAAAATTTTAGAACAAGAAATTAAAGATTTAGATAAAGGAATTTTTGGTTCTTTTAAATATGTAAAAGAAGATAATAAATTTTATATAGGAGAGATAAATGATCCATTTGGTGTATTAAAACCAATTAGTGAAAATGAGTACAAAACAGATTTAAAAAGAGGTTTAACTTTAAAAGAAAACGAATTAAAAACTCTTAAACAAGAACTTGCTGATGTAGAATCTGGTAAAAATCAATTAAGTAGTATTTCTAATTTCTATGAAAATAACATTACTAACATTCTTAAAAAGAATGGTTACAATCCTGTAGAGATTAAGGATGAGTATAATAACACTTGGAACGAAGTACTAATTGCTCCTGCACAAGCTAATGAAACTATACTCTTCCAAAAGCAAACTGAACAACCTATTACGAAAGCATCTTCTGAAATGCTTAATAAGGTGAAAGAAGTGATTAAAAAGATGGGTGTTGATGTACAACCACTTACCGATTATGCAAGACAAAACCCTGCTATTGATGAGTCTTCTGTTAATGCTGTAGCTGATCTTACAGCTGGTGTAATTGCTATTGCTGAAGGTAAAGAGGATGTTGCTCTTACAGAGGAGATGGTGCATATTGCTACAGCTATTATTGAGCAAAAGAATCCTGAGCTTGTTACAGAGATGATATCTAAGATAGGTAGGTTTAAAATATATAAGGACACACTAGAAGCTTATAAAGATTTACCTGCATATCAATTAGAGAACGGTAAACCAAACATTCGTAAAATAAAGAAAGAGGCAGTAGATAAAATGATTACATCTATTATATTAGGTGATACATCATTAGAAGAAGCTGACCAGTCTATCTTTAGAAGAATGTGGGATATGATAACTGATTGGTTTAGAGGACAGTATAAGAAAGCAAACATTGATATATTCTCTACAACAGCAGAGACAGTAATAGGTGGTGAGTTTGAAGGAAGTGTTGTTGACTTAGACAGCAAAGAAATCTACTATCAACTTACAGATCCACAAAAAGCATTTCAAAGAAAGGTGGAAGAAATTATTGGTGGTGACAAGCCTATGTTGAGGAAGATAGAGAGTGAAGAAAAAGCAGACCCTTTATTAGGAGGTGAGAAGAAAGCTACAAATCACTACGAGGTTCTTGTTGATGGTAAGTATAAAAGAGTCCCTAGAGTGACTGATAGAGTGAAGGCTTGGTATAAGTCACGTTTTGGTACTGGTGGATTTACTGCTCAACAGGATAAAGATAATGAAGTGAAACGTGTATTAGGTACTAAATACCACGACTTCTTTGATTTAGATATACACAATAGATTTTTTAATAGTGATGGTACAAGAAGAGCTAACCCTGGTCCAAAACCTACCTTCTCAAATAGTGTTGACAGTCAAATATATGATAAATTAGAAACCTACTACACAGATCTTATTGCATCATTTTCAGAAAATGGTAAGAACCCTTTAGTCTTTTCTGAATTAATGATATACGATGCTAAAAACAAAGAAGCAGGTACAATTGACTTGTTGATTGTTGATCAAGATGGTACAGCAAATATATATGACTGGAAGTTTATGAGTGTTGCTAAAGGTGCTGAAGATGTTGCTTGGTTTAAACAAGGGGCATATGATATACAGCTTGGTACATATAAAAAGATATTACTTGATAACTACGGTATAAAAAGAATGGGTAAGAACAGAGCTGTTCCTATCATCATGGATCTTAAGAGAGAAAATCCTCAAGATAATACTAGTAAGTTACAGATAAAAGGTATAAAAATTGGATCTGTAAATCCAACACAAATAGAACCTCTTACAATTACACCTGTATCAGAAAGGTCTGAAAGTACAGGAGTTGAAGCATTTGATGAACTGATAGAAGAATTAAATGCTATTCAGGATCAAATATCAAAGACTAAAGCAAACACTGACGAAGAGCGAGCATTTAAAAATGAAAGGTCAAATATTATTAATAAAGCAATTAGAACTCTTCAGAGTCAGCAGCAGATTGGACCATTGATTGACGCTATTGCTATTATGCAGAGAGAAGGACAAAACCTTATTGCAGAATATAAAACTTCATATGAAGGTAGACCAGCAGATAGTAAAGATTTAACAGATGAAGAACTTTCTAATTTCTCTGCAGACTTAAGAGAGTACATAGCTTCATCTAATATATTTGGTGGAATAGCTGATAGAATCGGTGACTATATATATAATGATACATTAGAAAAGCAAGCAATAACTGATGAAGAAAAAGCAGATGTTGCTAACAGAAAAGAAATACTTAAAAATCTTACAGACCAATCAACATCTATTCGTAAGTCTAGAAGGGATATAGTTAAGATTTCAGGAGAATTTGCAGATAAGTTTATTGGTCAACGTAACCTTGTAACAGGTCTAATGAATCCTGAAAGAATTATAAAAGGTTTGTCTTCTCTATTTAGAGGAACATCTGAAATAGGATTGAAAGCTTTAGACATTCTTTATAAGCTTGCCAATCGTGCAATGGGCTTTGCTCAAGAAGATGCATTAGGTGAAGTGAATGAGCTTCTTGAAATTAGAAATAAACTTGAAGCTAGAGGTGGAGATTTAAAAAAGCTAGTTGAAGGAATTTATCAAAAAGATAAAAAAGGAGCTATTGCAAATAAACTTATATATAAATATCAAAGAGATTTCTTTGATGAAGTTGATGCAAATGCTGAAGAAGGTAGGAGAAGTAAGAAATGGCTTAAAGAGAATGTTGATTTAGAAGCATATGCTAAAGAAGCTAAGCCAATATTAAAGGAGCGTGTGCGTAGAATTAATAAAACCTATGAGGATGGAGAACTAAAAGAAAAACTTATTCTACAAGAGTATCAAAAGTGGGACATCTCAAAAGTAGACTTTAGAGGATATAATAACTATGTAATAAAAAGACATCCATTAGAAAAATGGGAAAGTCAAGAATATATTAATCTTAAAAAAGACCCTGAGTTATTTGAACTTTATAATTTTATATCTGATATAAATGCAAAAGCAAGAGATGTAGGTTATATAAATAATGCAGCACAATCTACCTTTCTACCATTTGTAAGAAAAAGTATGGCAGAGAGTTTAGCTTGGGATGGTAGTTTAGGATCCATATCTAACTTTCAATCTAACTTTACTTCAGAGCTTGATACCGTTGGGTATGGAAATATTAATCAAGTAACTGGTGAGTTAGAAAACTCTATACCTAAATACTACACTACAGACTTTAGTATAAAAGAAGATGGTACTAATGATTATTCTGATGTAAGTTTAGACTTATTTAAGAACATGATAATGTACATTAATCACATGGAGAAGTACAAATATCTTTCTTCTATAGAAGATCAACTTCTTCTTGTAAAAACTGCTGAACAATTTAAAAAACATTTAAAGACTTCTTCGTTTAGTATGGCTCTTACTAAAGATGGAAAAAACATTGAACAAAAAGGAAACAACGATAACATAGAAATTATAGATCAATTTTTTAGAAATGTATTATACGGTCAGAAATATGCACTTGATGATTCTGATGTTGAGGTGCCACTTGTTGGAACTGTAACAAAAGGTGTTACAAAAGTAATTAATTCTGTATCCAGAGGTCTTACAGGTCAAGATGCAGTAAAAGAAGGTAGTAAACAAACTACAGGATCACTTATAAAAATAATGGATTTCTTAAATCGATATGTTCAAATTAAAGCATTAGGTTTTAAAAGTATATCAGGTCTTGCAAACTACTTTGGTGGTAACTTACAATTGGCAGCACTTGCAGGAAAATATTTTGATTATAGTGAAGTTTTTAGATATCAAGCAAGACTTTTTGGAAATAGATTTAAAAGTGATGATGAGCGAAAAATGTTTGTTCAGCTTATTGATAAATTTATGCCACTTAAAGATGATCCTACTTATGACAAGATGGTGAGTGCTGGTATGTCAAAGCTTACAGATAAAAACTATAGTGATATATTATTTGTATGGTTTAGACAAACTGAACAACATCTAGAGAAGTCTGTATTCATGGCCCTTCTAGATAACATGATGGTTGAAGACGGTAAGCTTGTAAATATAAGAGACTTTGTAAAGAATAAATATAAAAATAGATACGCTTCTTCAGAAGAATACAACTCAGTAAAAGGAAAAATTAAACAAGAAGTTGATGAGTTGAAGAAAACAAGATCTATTAATGCTACAAAGAAACTAGAAGATGGTAAGCTTGTTGTGCCAGGCTTAGACTTAAGTAATAGAGAAGAACTACAACGTCTGACTAATGTAGCTAGAACACTTTCTAGAACTGCTACTGGTGGTGCAACAGAGTTTGATAACATTAGAGCAAACATGAATGTATGGCTTCGTTCTTTAATGGTATTTAAAGGATGGATTCCTAAACTTGCTCTTACACGTTTTGGTGAGTTTAGAAAGGTGGCTGATGACTTTAGTGTAGAAATAGGTGAAGATGGTTTGACTACTGGTGAGATGTATGACATTGGTAGAATTAGATTGTTTTCTAATTTCTTACACTTTAATATATTAAGAAGTGTTAAAGAAGTTATAGATGTTCTTACAGTGTCAGAAGATGGTGTTAGTAAAATAGATGAGTTATTTGATAAGTATACTAGAGACTATGAGCAAAGATTTGGTGAGCCACTTAATATGACTAAAGAAGATTTTTCTGATATGATTAGATTAAACTTAAGAAATCAAGTTAGAGAACTTGCATTACTTGCTTCTCTTCTAGGTATGGCTTTAGCTTTAGGTTGGATGGCACCAGATGATGATAAGGATAGAGCAACAAAAAATAAGTTTAGATACTTTCAAAAAGTAGTAGATAAGTTTATAAGTGAGGTGAGTTTCTTCTACAACCCAGCAGAAATGGCAACTACATTAGATTCAGGACTGCCAGCAATTGGATTGTTTGAAGACTTTGGAAGAGCTACTAATCACTTCTTTAAAGAAACAACAGGAATTGATTTATTTGATCCTACTAAGTCTGCAGAACAAGTTAGAAAAGAAGCACAGCCAATAAAGAATTCAATGAAGCTATTCCCAGTTTCTAACTCAATTTTACCTTTATTAGCATCATTTGATGAAGAGTTTGCTAAAGAGTTCAACATCACAATATCCAAAACAGCTAGGTAAACGCTATATTATAGTAGCATATTTTTAATAACATTTTTAAAATACATAAATAAAACATAAATTCGTAAATTATGAGAATCGCTGAAATTTGTCCCACCTGCGCTACATATCAAGATGCTAGTTGTATCTTGTACAATGGTGCCTATCTTTCTAATATTGCAGCTAATCCAGGAGACTCCTTGGATGTAGTATTAGAGAGTATAAATAATAATTTAATTCCTCTTACAGGAACAACTGTTCCTGTATATACTCCAGTTCCACAATATGTAGCAACACATATAGGAAAACTTTTTGTTAATACTGCAACTAGCTTTCTTTATTATGCAAAAGCTGCTGACAGAGATACTGAATGGGAAAGAATTATTACAGCTCCTAATGCAGGAGTTCCTGAGTATTCTAACAATGCTGCTGCAATATTTGCTGGAGCAGAAATAGGATCATTATATAGAACAGGAGACTTCCTGAAAATAGTACACTAAAAACAATTTCCAGATGAGTAAGTTAATTTGTGCGGCAGATCCTTGTCCAATCAGACTTAGTAGTGCATGTGTCTTCTATGAAGGCCCTAACTTGATATACATTAATGCTACCACCAATCAAACAGTTGAGCAGATATTAATAGAAATTAATAAAGCTTTAAGTACAGGTGCAGGTGTTGATGGTTCAAGTGGAACATCAGGCACATCTGGAACTACAGGTACGTCTGGAACTACAGGTACGTCTGGCACAGCAGGAACTTCTGGTACAACAGGAACTAGTGGCTCTTCTGGTACAAGTGGAACTAGTGGTTCTAGTGGGACAACAGGTACTAGTGGGACAACTGGTACATCTGGCAGTAGTGGATCTAGTGGTTCATCAGGAACAACAGGAACAAGTGGTACAACTGGTACATCAGGTAGTTCTGGATCAAGTGGAACAAGTGGAACTTCAGGTACAACTGGTACATCTGGTGAGGATGGTGATAAATATGCTACATCTTCTACAGATTCTTTCACTTTAGGAAACTCAGGTACATTAACTGTTGATGTTGGATTAGCTTATACAGTGGCTCAATCAATTATTATAGCATTTGATGCTAGTAATTACCAGGAGTGTGAGGTAATATCCTATAATTCAATAACAGGTGCTTTAGCTTTTGGAAGTCCTACACGTACTGTAGGTAGTGGTACTTATTCTAGTTGGGAAATAAATCTAGATGGTGCTACTGGTGGCGATGGTTCTTCTGGATCAAGCGGATCTAGTGGAACAACAGGAACATCTGGTAGTACAGGAACTAGTGGGTCAAGTGGTACAAGTGGGACTACTGGTACAAGTGGTACAACTGGAACTAGTGGTTCGAGTGGTACATCTGGATCAAGTGGTACAACTGGGACAAGTGGTACAGCTGGTACGTCAGGTACAACTGGTACATCAGGAACAGCTGGCACATCAGGAAGCAGTGGAACAACAGGAACAAGCGGAAGTAGTGGTACATCAGGTACAACAGGGACTTCTGGGACAGCAGGTACAGCAGGAACTAGTGGTATAAATGGATCGTCAGGAGCAGCAATTGCTAATTGGTATGCTAGTTTTTCTGATAGTACAACACAAACTGTAACTGCAGCAAATGTACCAACAGCTATTACATATAATACAATAGAAGTAGCAAATGGTATAGCATTAGATTTTAATCAACAGATTAGATATCCTTATGCTGGAACTTATGAGATAGGTTACTCTCTACAAATGCAAAAGACTCAAGGTGGTAGTGCTGCTGAAGTAGATATATTTTTAAGAAAGAATGGTACAGATATAATACGTACAGATTCCATTCTAGAGTTAAATTCAAATAACGGAAAGTCATTACCTTTTGTATCTATAATATTAGAATTAGATGCAGGTGATTATTTAGAAATTGTACTAGCATCTACATCTCAGTATGTAGAAATAATAGCTGAAACTTCTAAAAACAGTCCATTCACTGCACCAGCTGCACCTTCTATTATTGTTGTAACAAAACAAGTTGGTGTATCTGTAGGATCTACATCTGGTACAGCAGGAACAGCTGGTAGCTCTGGTACTTCTGGTACTTCTGCAACTAGTGGTACTTCTGGAACCTCTGCAACTTCAGGTACATCAGGTACATCTGGTACATCTGCAACATCTGGAACAACAGGTACCAGTGGCACTAGTGGTACTAGTGGTACTTCAGGTACTACAGGAACAGACGGAACCTCAGGTACTACAGGTACTTCTGGCACTTCTGGAACTAGTGGAAATGATGGAGATTTTTATGCAACATCCTCAACAGATTCTTTTACATTAGGTAATTCAGGATGTATTGATGTAGATACAGGATTGGCATACACCACTGCACAATCAATAATAGTAGCACATGATGCAAGTAACTATCAAGAGTGCGAAGTTGTAACATACAATAGTGCAACTGGAGAACTTTGTTTTGCAGCACCTACAAGAACTGTAGGATCAGGTACATACTCTACATGGGAAGTTAACTTAGATGGAGCCACAGGTGGTGATGGATCATCAGGAACCTCAGGTACTTCTGGTACTGCAGGCTTGGATGGTACTTCAGGAACCACTGGAACTAGTGGTACAACTGGTACCTCTGGTACAAGTGCAACAAGTGGAACAGCAGGTACAACAGGTACAAGTGGAACATCTGGAACATCTGCAACAAGCGGAACAAGTGGAACATCTGCAACGAGTGGTACTGCTGGAACAAGTGGTACTGCTGGTACAACTGGTACAAGTGGATCCTCAGGAGCAGATGGAACTTCTGGAACTAGTGGAACCTCTGGAAACTCAGGTACATCAGGGGAAGATGGTACATCTGGCACTAGTGGAACAGCTGGAACTACAGGTACAAGCGGTACTAGTGGTACGTCAGGAGAAAGTGGGTCATCTGGTTTTAGTGGTACCTCTGGAACTAGTGGTATTTCAGGATCTTCTGGAACAAGTGGAACATCTGGTAGTTCAGGTGATCAAGGAGATAAATATGCAACAACATCAACAGACTCATTCACATTAGGTAATAGTGGATGTTTAGATGTTGATACTTTACTAGCATACACTACAGCTCAATCTATTATAATAGCATATGACAGTAGTAATTATCAAGAATGTGAAGTTGTTTCCTATAATAGTGGAACAGGTGAGTTATGTTTTGGCTCACCAACTAGAACCGTAGGTAGTGGAACATATACAGCTTGGGAGGTAAACTTAGATGGTGCAACTGGTGGAGACGGTAGTAGTGGTACATCAGGTACTACTGGTATATCAGGCACAAGTGGAACTAGTGGAACTAGTGGATCAAGTGCATTAGATGGTACTTCTGGAACAACAGGTACATCTGGAACAGCTGGAACGAGTGGAACTTCTGGAGCAAATGGTACTTCTGGAAACAATGGTACAAGTGGCACAAGTGGTACATCTGGAGAAAACGGACAAAATGGTACTAGTGGTACTAGTGGTACTAGTGGTAGTTCTGGAAATAATGGTAATGATGGAACTTCTGGTACAAGTGGTTCATCAGGCTCTTCAGGAACTACAGGAACTAGTGGTTCGTCAGGAACATCTGGTACAACAGGAACCTCTGGAACTAGTGGAGACTCAGGTAGTTCAGGAACTAGTGGTACAACAGGTACTAGTGGTGCTGATGGAAGTAGTGGAACAAGTGGTACGTCTGGGAATAGTGGTACTTCAGGTACTAGTGGGGAAGATGGTACAAGTGGAAATACTGGAACCTCAGGAACATCAGGCACCAGTGGAGAAGATGGTACTAGTGGTATAAATGGTACTTCTGGAGTAAATGGTACAAGTGGAGTAGATGGTACTAGCGGCACATCAGGTGAAAGTGGAACTTCTGGAAATACTGGAACCTCAGGAACTAGTGGAACTAGTGGACAAAATGGTACAAGTGGAACCTCAGGCACTAGTGGTAACAGTGGTACGTCAGGTACCTCTGGAAATACTGGTACTAGCGGTACTTCAGGAACAAGTGGTAATACAGGTGATGAATATGCCACTACATCAAGTACATCATTTACATTAGGTAATAGTGGAACAATTACTGTTGATACAGGACTTGCTTATACAACAGCCCAATCTATAATTATAGCTAACAATGCAACTAGATACCAAGAGTGTGAAATAATATCATATAACTCTGGAACAGGAGCATTACAATTTGGAAGCCCCACTCGAACAGTTGGTTCAGGTACTTATACATCATGGGAAATAAACCTTGATGGAGCTACTGGAGGAGATGGATCTAGTGGAACCTCTGGCACAAGTGGAGTGAATGGAAACAATGGTACTTCAGGAACTAGTGGCACTAGTGGAAACTCTGGTACTTCAGGAACCTCTGGTAATGATGGTACTAGTGGTAACAGTGGTACATCTGGTACGTCTGGAACATCAGGTAATTCAGGAACTAGTGGTGTTAATGGGACAAGTGGTGTTAATGGAACAAGTGGAAATAGTGGCACTTCAGGAACTAGCGGTAATACAGGTACATCAGGTACTAGTGGAACCTCTGGGGCAAGTGGTAATAATGGTACAAGTGGTACTTCTGGAACAAGTGGAAACTCAGGAACAAGTGGAACATCAGGAGATAGTGGAACATCAGGTACCAGTGGAGCAAATGGTACATCTGGTAATAGTGGTACTTCTGGAACATCAGGTACTAGCGGAACCTCAGGTAGTAGTGGTACAGCTGGTACAGCTGGTACTAGTGGTACAGCAGGTACATCTGGTGTAACTGGTGCAGGTGGAACGTCTGGGACATCTGGAACTAGTGGAAACTCTGTAAGTTTATCAGGAACAGCTAAGTATATAACTAAATTTAATAATGCTGGAAATGGTATAGATGAATCTGTTATATACCAAGATGCTTCAAATAATGTAGGGGTAGGAATTACAACTCCTAGTGCTAAGTTAGAAGTAAATGGTGGCTTTCTGGCAGGTGGTAGTGGTGGTGCTAACTCAGAATTTGAGGTAGAAGGAGGAGGTGATATTATAGCTAGAGCTCCACTTAAGTGCGAAGATGATATTGAACTAAATGCTGGTCTTGCTGATGAAACTGGTTCTCCAGGTAGTAATAATTATATACTTAAGTCAACTGGGTCAGCAGTTAGATGGATAACTTTTCCTGGAGTAACATCAACAACAACAGGAGAACCTTCAGGTTCTTCTACAGTTAGTAATATTGTGCAAATAGAACAGGCAGATTATAACACAGCATCTGGAAATGGAACATTAGTAGCAGGAACAGTTTATTTAATTACATAATATGCCTATACGAATAAAAAATAGTGCAAGTACTGATCCAGTTGTAGGTCTTGGTACAAGAATTGGTAACAAGTCTGTAACTATAACTGAGGCTTATGTAGAAGATCTTCAAGTTTTTCCTGATCCTACAACCACAACTACTACTACAGCAGCTTCAGGTGTTGCATCAGTTACAATAAGTACTGGAGGATTCATAAAATTTTCTGGAGGAACTTATGCCACTGTTCAAAGAAGCACTAGCGGTTCTGGTTCAGGAGCTACTTTTAATGTAGTTTTAGACGGTAATACTGGAGCAGCTACATCTGTTTCTTCTATAACAGCAGCAGGCTCAGGGTATGCAGTAGGTGACACTATAACACTGGATTATACATCAATACCAGATGGTAGAGAAATTACGTATACAGTATTAACAGTAGCAAGCTTAGGATGATATTACTTCTTAGAAATTAATAAGAGTGTTAGAATTTTACTAATCACCTTATCAGAACTTATACCTCTATGACATTCAAAATGTCTAGGGGTATTTTTATGTTCAGGGCACCAGTCCCAATCTCCCTTGTCAAACTTATGATTTGGATTATTCCAACACCCATGGCATAAAGATTCATCAGTAACTCTGTAGCAACTAAACTCATGATCAGCTTCTGTAAAGTTTGATATCATTACAACAGGTGTACCTATAGCCCAAGCTAACCAACTAAGTCCACTAGATAGTCCTATAAAGAATTTACTCTGTCTTATACAATCGATAGTATATTCCAAAGATGTATCTACTATCTTTTCACAATTATCAAAAGGATTGTTTTCTATAGAGGTATTAATAACTTTATAGCCTTTTTCATGTAAATAGTTTATAACATCTTGCCAACCCTCTCTAGTCCAGAACTTACAACCAGCTGTAGAGTTAGTAGCTATAGTTACATACTTACCTGGAACACTGTAGTTATCTTTCATACCACATATATTTCCCCAATCACTTTTAACTCTAGGTACTATCTCTCTGTGTTCTAATCCTAAAATGTTGGAAGCGGCTTTTTGTAACGGAATTGTATTTGGTAATTCTGGCTCTTTGTTTTCATCGTAAAACCAGCCAATGTTATACATTGCATATATGTTAGGCACATCTGCACCAGGCTTTACAAACTCAAGTTCAGGATACACATCCTCAAATAAGAAGTTCTTAAACGTACTTACAATCACCTTACAATTGTGCTTCTTCTGAAACTCTAATACGTAAGGTATCCATGCTATAGAGTCTCCTAATGAGCTGCTTTCAAATGCTATGTACACTCTTTCACCTTCAAGGTTTAATTCATGTGTATGAACTACTTCTTCTCCTATTTTAACTGTAGTTTTCCACTTGCTATAGTACTCTCTGTTTAGTTTTATCCAGCAGTTTGCATCAATTTGTGAGCTATACACTGGGCCCTTTTCATCTTCCATTATCACTGTAAACTTTTCTTTACTAGATCCTTTGATTTCTAAGAAAGGACTATCTATAAAGCTTTGGTGCACCTTATAGTTTGTATAGTTTGAGTTTAGCACGGATGTATAAAGATCTGTGTGGCTTTTTTTAAAATCAACTAGTGTGTTGTCTGTAGGAGGATTGTACGGTGATGTGTTTTTTAGTAACTGTGATAACTGATTCTTCATCTTTAGTGGATTTAGATCTGTTATATACTGTGTAAACATGTCTTTATACTGAGGTAGGTTTCTTGCAAGTATAGGTAGCTTATATGCTATAGCTTCTCGTAACACTAAAGGGTTACATTCCCACACACTATTAAACATAAATACATCTGCAGCTAGCAAGAACTTGTCTATATCTGTACGCTCTCCCCACACTTTTACATTTTCTGGAATGTCTTCCATAATAGGTTGCCAATATTCTTTAAAGTTACCAGCTTGATTTCCTACAAAGTGAAATTGTACATGAGGAAACTTCTTTGCAAGAGCTACACCTTCACCTTGGTTCTTACCTTTTGTCCAGAGTCCTACATTCACTACATGTTTTTTGTCTACATCTAACCCTAAGTCATACTTAGCATTTAGTTTAGATTGCCAATCAAATATCTTTTCTTCTATAGGGTATTCAATAACTTCTACTATAGAGTTAGTATTTGAGAAAGTATCTAGATGATGAGGGCTACAAAAAGCATAGGCTTCAGGATGGTATATTTTTTGATTGTCATAGTTGAAAGATATATTATGACATGTTTCAACTATCTTCCAAGTTCTATCTTCACTATAGAGCAATGGTAAAACTTTATCTGCATCATCACCTAGATGTTCAGCCATCTCATCTATGTGTACAATATCTATATCATTATCTTTAATAATGTTTATAAGCTTTGTTTTATCTTCACCTAGTGTATAAAACTTATTAGTAAGCTTTTTTATTTGATCTTTTTGTACAGTGTACTCATTGCTATAATTAGCCCACTCAACTACATACACTGTAAAATCAGTAAGAGCCTGAATTCTTTTCAATAAGAACTGAGGCATACCTCCTGTAGATAGATGTGGCGCTAAAAACAATATCTTCTTATGAATTTTATTTATAAGGTTATCCATTTTTTTAATATCTTTTTCTCCATGTAAGGCCATTAGTTGATTTCTGTAAGCAGGCAATGCTACCCATTCTGAAACATGATTTATATAACCTGTAAACTCAAGTTCATCTAAATTAGTATCTTGTCTATAGTTTATGTACATTAACGGTAAACCCTCATGTATATTATACTTCCATAACAATACATTTGCTATTGTTTCTTCGTGATACGGTGCATATAGTTGTGGGTTTTTTAAAACTTTTGGGTGATTGCACATCCATGACCACTCATTAATCCAGTCACGAGACTCTTGACCAGCAACAAAGTATCCTGTTTGTCTATACTTATCTCTAACTGATTGATCTACACCAAACAATTCACATGCAGCATGTTCTAAGCTAAGATGTAATTCGTCTCTAGTCTCTACACCACCTCTACCATCTATAAATAAGTAATCATATACACCCTGTACAAAATATGGATGGGTGCAATCTTTAGGGTAATGTTCAAATATGTTGTTTATATGTTTAGTAACTATAGTGTCAGAATCTATATAAGCCACAACTTCTGCATAGTTCTCTAAAGCATGTTCTATAATCTGAGGTCTTTGTATTAAAAGTCTATAAATGTTTGAATCACTTCTATCTATGTAATCACTTTTCTTAACATCTATGTTATCAACCTCTAAAGTTATTGTAGTTGCTCCAGGAACCTGAGAATGACAGTTCATCATATATACAATAACAGGAATATCACTAACAGAGTTAATACTTTTCACTGCCATTGTTACAATACTTAGATATTCAGAGTTTGCATATAGAACAAATGCCTTTTCTACTTTCATAAATTATGTATTTGTATACAAATTTAGTAAATTAATTGAAAAGTTTATGCTATATTATAGAAATAATTTAATGTAAATATTTGGTATTAAGAAAAGTTTAATTATATTTGTCTATTACAACTGTGTACACATTACACAACTACTCACCACTTGTATATATACTTAAAAATCTACACTCTTAAGTCAAGTATATTATGCTATTCATTTTTATTATATAAACATGGCTGAACATACACCCTATCAACAACAAGTAAAACAAGATTTAAAGAATATGGACCATCGTTTAAACGAAATGGAGGAGAAAATGACCTCTATTGATACGAAATTAACACAAGTAGTGGATGCCATATTAGGAAACTCTCTTACAAAAACAGGAGGGTTTGTTAATGACATTGATGAACTTAAAAAAAAAATAGAATTATTAGAAGCACAAGTTAAGAAACAAGAAGAATTTAAAAAGAAGTTTTCTTGGACTATTGGATTGATTACAGCAGGAGCTTTAATTATTCAATATCTTGTAAATATATACCCTAAAATAAAATAACATGGAAAAATTAAAAAACATCATTGCACTAATAAAAAGTTGGATTGTTTCAAACGGAATAGAAGGTGCACTTGGATTACTACTAGGTTTAGTTTTATGGACATTTGGATACAAAATATGGGCAGGTGTTTCATTTGGTGTATTTGCACATAAGAATTGGGACATTGTAAAAGCTTGGCTCAATAAAAATGCATGAGTAGAAAAGAGAAAATAGATTACTTTTTAAAAAGGTGGATTAGTAGAAAGCTCACTGTATTTATAGTAGCTTCATTCGGTCTATTTTCTGATGTTATAACTTCTTCTGATTGGGTAATAATAGCAACTGTATATATATCAATACAGGGTGCTTCAGATCTAGTAGAAAAATTATTTAAAGCAAAGAAGTCAGACTCTCCTATATATAACCCTTATTCTACTGAAGAAGGACCATGAGAAGAATAGATAAAATCATATTACATTGTAGTGCTACCCCTGCTGGTAAGCATTTTGATGTTGATGATATTAGAAGATGGCATGTTGAAGGAAGAGGTTGGAGAGATATAGGATATCATTATATAGTATATCTAGATGGAACTATACACAATGGTAGACCTGTTGAGATTCCAGGGGCACATGTTAGAGGACACAATAAAAATAGTATAGGTGTTTGTTATATTGGAGGACTTTCTGATATAAAGAATAAAAGAGGAAAGTGGCCTCCTGAAGACACAAGAACACCTGAGCAGAAAGAAGCTTTATGGAGACTTCTAATGGAGCTTATGGGTTGTTATGATGGTGCAACATTACATGGTCATAATGAGTTTGCTCGTAAAGCTTGTCCAAGTTTCTCAGTGTATAAAGAATACAAAGATATAATAGACTTTCATAAAGATGATTAACTTTTTTAAAAATCAATGGTTATCATTAGCTATTATATTTCTTCTTATCTTTATGCAGATAAAAAGTGATGAATCAATTGCTCAATACGAAATACAATTAGGTGAGCTTCAAGAAAAGTTAGATTACTACAAAGCTAATGATCTAAAACTTAAATATAGTATTGATAGTCTTTCCACTCTTGATAAAGAAGTGATTGAAAAGATAAGAGTGATTAAAGAAAAAGAGTATGTACAAGTTAAAGTGGTTGATAGTATGCCTATTAGTAAGCTTCAGCAGTTTTTCACAGATAGATACTAGTAAACCTGTAGTTATACTATCTGAAGATCAAGCTAGAGAAGTTGTTAAAGACTTAATTAAATACGATAATTTAAAAATATTGTATGCTGAACTTGAACAACGAATAGAGATACTAACTAAAAAGGAAGAGTTATTATATGCTAGACTAAGTACTAAAGACTCCATCATAAGCACACAACAAGATTATATAGATGTACAGGAATCTATAATAAATAAAAAGAAACCTATTAGGTTCAATGGATTTGTTGGAGTGCAAACTTTTACTCAAGGTATAGAGGCACCTATGTTATATGCTCAAGCAGATGCAATTATACGTAAGATTGTAATAGGCGCTAGATATTATATACAACCTAATAACCCTAGTGGATTTAGTTTTTTAGTTCAATACAAAATATTTTGATGAGAGATTACGATATAGAAGACTGGGAACTAGAAATAGCATTTCACTGGCCCCATCAAAGACTTGCTTTGGGTTGGGAGATAATAAACCCAAATGAAAATTACAATTATACAACTATAAAGCTGTATTTACTTGTAGTAACACTAACATTAGACTTCTAATTAAATAAGTTAGATAACGATAACTAAACTAGTTATTTTAATTTTGTACAGAACTTAAATAATACTAGGAATATTCATAAATTTGTTACATAGTAACAATTAATACAAAACAAAATGGCAATACCAAGTAAACAAGTTGGATGGAATGAAACTAATAAACTTCTTTGGAACATTTCTAAGCAATTAGAGAGACTTATTCAGGTTTCAGGTAAGTGTTGTGTAACTACAACAACAACAACTGCTACACCGTAATTAATTAAAAAACCAATAACTACATATTTATGATCAGTATTTGTTCACAACCAGATGATCCATATTTTCACTGGCAAAATTTAGTACAGTTCTATAATCTAGAAAAGCTAGGCTTATTAGAAAACCACCGTGCAGTATTTTTATATAGAGATGGTGAAAAGCCATCAGAATTTATAAATAAATTTAAAGAGGCACATCCTGAAAATGTATTTATATTTAAAGATACTAGACTACAGAAACATTACATCCCTACATTAAAAATACATGGAGTTGTCAAGTACTTAGAACAAGATACTAAAGATCAAGACTTGTTTTTAATAGATTCAGATGTTATATTTAGGGAAGCTGTTGACTTTAGCTTGTTTACAAAAGATAATGTAGTTTACTGTAGTGATACTAAAGGATATTTAGGTTATCAATATCTAAAGACTAAAGGTGATGAGATAATAAAATCTATGTGTGCTTACATTGGTGTTTCATTTGACACTATAGTAGAAAAGAATGATGAATCAGGAGGCGCCCAGTTATATTATAAAGGTATACCTCACAACATTCTAATTGACTACTTCAAAGAAGTTGAAATACAGTCACCTAGATTATATGACATTATGAGAACTCATATAACATATAATGATTACGAACCTACAATACAAGCATGGACCTCAGAGATGTGGTGCGTATTGTGGATACTTTGGAAAAGAAATATTGAAACTGAAATTGTTAAAGAATTAGATTTCAGATGGGCTACAGATCCTATAGAGATGTGGCAAACTAATAAAATCTTACACATGGCTGGAGTAACATCAGACAGTAAAGATAAATTCTATAAAGGGAATTTTATAAATAGTAACCCTTTTAATCATAACTATGATTATGTAGATGATAAATCTATAACAAAAATTTATATAGAAGAATTAATAAATACCAAAAACTCAGAGAAATTTAAGAAATTAGTTTCTCAATTTTAACCTAACCCCTAATTACTAACCCTTTAAACTTAAACAAATGGGAAGCAAAGCATCTTCAAATAGACGTGAATTAAAAGCTTTTGTTAGATTCGATGGATCTGGCAGAGTAGTAGCAGGTTCTCTTGTATTACGCAGGAAGAAACCTAAGGTAGGAAACTGGAAAGAAATTACAGCATACGAATGTTGTAATCCAACAACTACAACAACAACCACTATAAGTGGAACAACAACTACAACAACAACTAGTATCTAATTAGTGACTAACAAATTATATATCTCAGGGACTTATGTCCCTGGGTTTATATATTAAACTAAACATTAATGCAAATAAGCAGGAAGTTTTTCCCTGAAGTTCAACTAGAAAATGAAAAAGCATATTTTGCACACTTAGAAGGTGTGATAGATTCTGTTGATGAATATTCTAGTTTACAGATAACAAAAATGAAAAGCTCTTATATATTTAGACTGGCACCTAGTGTACCTAAATACAATAATATGCTACTAGAAGAAATTATCAAACTGCATACAATGTTTAACATCCATTTAGATATATCTAAAAGCATTAAGACTACAGGTACTATTGTCTTTAAGATAAATTTGGATACATAACAAGGATTTTATATCTTTGATAGAATTTTATAAACCAAAAATTAAATAAACTATGGCACAGTACGATCCAAACAAACGTTACACATGGGGACCTGACTCTAAATTTGAACTATCAGGACAAGATTTCGGATTAATCCTTAATACAATTAGAACCTTTTTAGGTACAGAAGAAGCTGGTAGATATCAATTGATGACTAGAGCTAATGATATAATCGAAAGACTTATGGAAGAAGGAGTTAAAAATGATGTGGTAGTAGAAGCTGAAGCACCAGCTGAAGTACCTCCTATATCAATGACTCCTGTAAAATAACTTAAAAACATAAATGGCTGTAAGAAAAAAATCTAAAGTAAGAGGGAGAAAAAAAGTAACTGCTGGTAAAACAGTGGCAAAGAAGAGAGTGCTTAAAGCTAAAAAAGGTAGTAAATCTTCAAAACCTAATCACGATGCTTGTTATCATAAGATAAAAAGACAGTATAAGGTATTTCCCTCTGCTTATGCCAGTGGTGCTATTGCAAAATGTAGAAAACGTAGAGGTTGAAAGAAATGAAAAATCTAATATGTAAAATAATATATTATATCACCTTTAAAAAAATATGTTTAGGTTGGTGTGATATTAATGAGAAATGAAAAAGGTAGTATTCTTTATTATTCAAATGTTTTTAATAACAGCAGTGTCTCTATGGGTTTCTGCAATAATAACATAGATGGCAGTTAGGAAAACAAAGAAAGGCGCTGCTCTTAAACGTTGGTTTAAAGAGAAATGGAAAGATGAAAAGGGTAATCCCTGTGGATCTTCTAAGAATAAAGGCGTGAAGAAATGTAGACCTAGTAAAAAAGTTAGTAAGAAAACACCTGTAACATGGAAAGGTGTTGGTAAACGTAAAGCTGCTGTTGTAGCTGAAAAGAAAAAAGTGGGCATGGGTAGGAGGACTAGTGCGCTTAGAAAGCGTAAGAAGTCTACTAAAAAGAAAAAGTAACCTATGGCTAAAAGAAAAGAAAAAGCTATCAGAAAAACCACTAAGGGTAAAGGTGCTAACTACAGACCTACCAAGAAGGGTGCTGGTATGACTAAGAAAGGTGTAAAAGCCTATAGAAAGAAAAATCCTGGCAGTAAACTAAAGACTGCTGTGACAGGTAAAGTGAAAAAGGGATCTAAAGCTGCAAAGAGACGTAAGTCTTATTGCGCTAGGAGTTTGGGACAGTTAAAACGTAGCTCTGCTAAGACTAGGAATAATCCTAATTCTAGAATCAGGCAGGCTAGAAGAAGATGGAAATGTTAACCCTCAAACTATACAATCATGATGCGTAAATACAAAGCAGGCGGAGCTAAAAAGAAAAAAGCTATGTCTGGAACTAAAATGAAAAAGGCCAAATCAGGAATGAAGATGGCTAAGGCTGGAACAAAAGCTAAGAAGATGACCTATGGTGGCAAAGCTGCTTCTATGGTTCCTCCTAAAGGTAAAATGAAAAAAGCTAAGGCTGGATTAAAGAAACCTAAGCCTTCACAGAAAGGACTTAAAGCATTACCTACAGCTGTACGTAATAAAATGGGCTTTGCTAAGAAAGGTAAAACAGTAAAGAAAGCTGGATATGGTAAGACTATGAAAGCTAAGTCTGGATCCAAGATGAAAAAGAAGAAGTGTAAATACGGATGTAAATAATAAAAGCCCCTTAATTGGGGCTTTTTTTTATTCTATTTCTCCAAGTAGATATAGTGTTAGCATGATCTAAATAGTACTGCCACTCTTCAGGTATACAGCAATCGTCTATATACCAAGGTGCATGTTTTATACAATAAGGTCTATCTAATCTTATTGCATCATATGAGAATGGCATATCAGTTCTATATAATGCAAACGTAGTGTCTACATAAGCGTCCCATCCTAAATCAATTTTATTCTCCCAGTATTTAGCCTCATTTGCATATGATTGTTTACCTTGATCTGTATTGGGTAGATCTTCTATCTCTAGTGAAAATCCTATTTTAGGAGAACCTGGTTGGTTTATAGCGTGTAACATTACATCTAACCAGTCATCAGGAACATTATCATATATACAATCTGTATCTGCTACAATAAAGTAATTTTTACGTAAGTGATTATATCTATGATGCCATGCTGAATATGGACCTTCGTTCTCTGAGTAGTGAACTTTTTCAGAAATTGTTTTGTAGAATTCTAACAGGGGAGGATAAGTAGATTTTTGATCCAGTATGTGAATCTCTACTCTGGATTCTTTTCTTAAGAACTCTAACGTATTCTTAAAAGTGGTTAAGAGGTTTCTATTAATTAATAGAGCTTTTACTTTACTAGTTGTGTACAAATAAAACTTTATTTATTTTAAACATTTCTTCTTCTGCAAACTTCTTTTTAAACTGTTCTACAAACCGACCATCAGCATCATATCTTACTCCAAGATCTATTTTCTGAGCTAGGTCTTTTCTAGTAGAAAAGGCGCCCATGTCTATTTGATTACTAAATGGACTACATTTAAAGTATGCATAATCATAATGAGAATGTACCATGTCCCAATAAATAAAACCAGGAGAGTTAGCTGTTGCTGTTCGCAGTTCAGAAACAAAGTTTGGTGTGTAGTAGTTATCATCTCCAGTCATTACTATATATTGAGCATCTGACATTTGTTTACCACGCTCTCTTAACGTATGTCCCCAGTCATTATACCGCTTATCCATGAAGGTACAGTATATTCTAGGATCATTAAAACTTTTTACTATATCAGATATTCTTTCACTTTCTGTATCATCTATAATTACATGACCGCTCCAGTCAGTATCTGTTTGAGCTGTAAGAGAAGCTAGCATACAGATTAAAGGCTCATGCCTATTGTATGTAGGAATAATAAACTCAACTAGAGCTGACATAATCTTTTAGCATTTGTTTATAATCTTTATTCCACTTAGGACGTAAATATACGTCACCTGTAGGTATATTACCTTTTCTCCTCTCGCTTTCTATGTGTTCTGAGTGCCTTTCTATAATATTAGGTCTAGTTCCATCGTCTGTACCTTGTCCAGATTGGTGATATCCTCTACCGCCCCACATGTAAAACCAAGAAACTTCACTATCTGGCATCTTAACATCTACTTTACCACCTATAGCGTGAATTTTATTAGTTAGTGTCATGTCTCCACCAGCATTCTCTAGAGGACTTTTACCTATTCTTTCCCACACATCTTTACTATACACTATTCCTGAGTTACCCACTCCAGTTATAGCTGTAATCTCAGGTTCATTATAATATACACCTGTTTCCCAATGAATAATATTAGTATCTTCTTTCCAGTGATTTGCTATATTTTTTAAATGATTTGATAGTGCTATATCATCATCATCCCATACAGCAATAAGTTCCCCTTTACATCGTTCAATAGCATAGTTCTCTTTCTCTCCTATCAAAGGAAAAGTTTTATCTAAGTTATAGATAGTAACCTGAGGGTGATCATATATAAGTTTTTGATTAGGGTAATCATTTACAATAACTAATTCACACCTATCTTTAGGATAATCCTGAATTAAAAAACTATGTAAAGCTTCTACTAATGTGTCAACTCGACCATACGTAATACACTTACAAGATATAAAAGGGAGGTTATTATTTTCCATTACCAAACATGTAATATATCAAATGGGGATACTAGTAGTACATCTTTGTCATCAGATAAAGGGATAACCATTGCATCTTTTAACTTGCCTGGATCTACTAGTACTGTATCTCCCACTTTTACATTCTTTACTATATCTCCAACATCATAAACTTTAAGTTTAGACATCTTCTTTAGCATTTCTCTTTGTAGAGCTTCTTTAGTATTCTCGTCAACTATAATTTTACTCTCATCTTTTTTAGGAACATTCACATATATTCTGTTTCCTAGTAATTCTTTGTAAGGTTTTTTTGCCATTTTATTCAATATTTGATAGTTTTCTAAATCGTTCTATATCTTCTCCATATAAATAAGCTTCTGTTTGATAAACTTCCACTTTCTTTTTAGTACCAATCACCTTGTTGGTTTTAGGATTAATATTAGGTACTTCTGTAACACGCTCATGCATGTCATCTAATAACACCACTACAGTGTCACTAGCTGTTTGTACAGTTCTAATAACTTTGTTTAAGTTAATGCTATCTAAAAACTCTGCATACTCTACAGGGTCCGTACCATCAATAGCTTCTTTTCTTGTGTAATAAAATTGGTTTTTCATATTGTTTATTTATTGTTTACTCCATTTTAAATCATTACCTAGTTCTATTAGTAAACTATCATACTGATCTTTAGAAATTACACCAACTTTTCGATGTACTTCTTTTCCATCAACTTTAAATATCATTAATGGAACACTTCTAACATTGTGCTCTTTAGCTAACTCCATATCTTTATCGATATCTATGTTAGTTATACCTGAGACACCTGCTAAATTACTAGCTAACACTCTACAAGGTCCACACCAAGTAGCACTGAATTTTAATACTTCAATCATGACAGATTATATTTTTTTAATAAATGATTCCTTCGTTTATTGATCTCATCATACCTATAGATATCTGCCTCTACGTTAGCATGTTCGTCAACTGTCAAAAGTATAATATTTTCCTCATCCATCCTAATTTCAGGATATTTATTTTTAGGAAGTATATGATGAAAGTATGTACTAAATGCTTCTTTGCCTAAATAATCACCACTTAACTCTGAACTATGTGGTCTCTTTTTCCAAATGGCTTTGAATAGTAAATGATCTGTGTTTGGTTTGGATTTACCAACACTAACCTTTAATTTCTTAGTTAGTGTTGGCTTATTAAATCCTTTATTTGTGGCTAGTTGTTTTCTAGGTTTATGTTGGAAGCAATACTCAGAATCTGAGTTCTTTCCACACACTAAACATTTCATAAATCAGTAGTGTCAAATAAGTCAGGTGATAAAGTTTCAGGTGAATTAACCTTTATATCTTTTGCAGCTTCATAATCTACAACTGGTTCTGATTCAACTTCCTCAAACTTATCATCTTCACCACGTATAGCAGAAACTAATGTAGACTTTATTGTCTCAAAGAAGTTTACATCTTCTAGTACCATCTGTTTGAATTCTTCTAAGTCATACTTAACCCCATCAAATGTATATGTCTTACCATACTTACGACCTAATTCAAAATCATGCAGCAGTTGTAATGCTTCTCCCACTCTATCAATACCTATACCATAAACAATATCAAATTGATGCTTCTGATATGGAGGTGTCATCTTGTTCTTGGTACATCTAACTTTAGTAATGTTACCGTACACATCTTGACCATCTTTTGCTAATGATCTACTAACTTCTATTCTTACATCAGAATAAAACTTTAGCGCATGTCCACCTTGTGTGGTTGTAGGGTTTCCAAACATTACACCAATCTTTTCTCTGTATTGAGATATTACAATAAGACATGTGTTTGTGTTGTGTGCAATAGATTTTAGTTTTGGATAAGCACTACTGTTCAGTCTAGCTTTCTTACCAATTGCATGATCTCCTACATCACCATCTAATACTGCTTTAGGTATTAATGATGAGTCTGAATCTATAATAATAAGATCTACTTCTCCAGAAGACATTAGCTCTACAGCAATGTTAAAACCTTCTTCTCCAGATGATGGTTGTGCAATTAACATGCTACCTGTATCAACACCTAGAGCTTCAAAGTAATTCTTATCTACAGCATGCTCGCCATCAATATAAACTACCTTACCTCCATTAGCTTGAGCACTAGCTACAGCATGTCCACATATAGTAGACTTACCTGTACCTTCCCAGCCCATAAGCTCGTACATTTTACCTTTTGCAAAACCACCTATCCCTAAGGTGATGTAATCGAAACCTATTGATCCTGTACTTATAAGATCATAGTCCCCTCCTGTTTTACTGTTTAAAGCTAATACAGTACCCTGACCGTATTGCTTGTTCAATTTTTCCAGAGCATCCTGGAATTTATTCCCTGTTTCTTTTAGCTTTTTTGCCATATTTAATTGTTTTTAATTATGTTCAAATATACAAAATTCCACTCTATTTTACAAGCAAAAAAAAGCCTTAGATTACTCCAAGGCCCTTCTTCACAATTAAAAAACAGAACAGAAAATTTTAATTCAAGTCACCTTTTTAAGGACGGTGTTTCCTTTTATTCTTTCACTATAAGGACAATGTATGCATTTTACACCACAGCATTGTCTCTTCTTAAGCAGATATTCTTCTTTAAAATGAACTCTACCATTCTCTACATAGTAGTCCCCATTTTTAATATCTACTTTCATATGTCAAATGTAAGAAATGTATGAGAGATAAAAAAACCTAAGTTAAACATTTCTTACATTTTTATAATTAGTTTAGTTATCCTTCACAGCTAGCACAATCAAGAATGTTCCTTGCAAATGCTTGAGCTGAGCTCTGGCTAAACTGATAGTATAAAGTTTTAACTCCTTCCTCATGAGCATAAAGATAAAGCTTATTGATATCTTTAGCTTTTACACTAGGATGTATCATTAAGTTCAAACTTTGAGACTGATCAATAAACTTCTGTCTCTGAGCTGCTTGTAGTACAATCTCTTTAGGACTAATCTCTATAAAAGATTTAAACACTTCTTTAGTTGGAAACTTTAAGTGCTGCACTGAACCATCTTTCTTAAGAATAGAGTCCCATGTTTTATCATTGTTGAGTTCATACTTTTCTAGTTCACATTCCAAGAAGGGGTTCTTATAAACAGTCTTAGACTTAGCAAGATCCTTGATAAAATAGTTAGACTTGATAGGTTCTATACCCATAGATACAGCACCGTGTATAAAACTACTAGATTTTGTAGGTGCTACAGCCATAAGAGTTGTATTAGCATAGCCTTCTCTAATACATGAATAACCTTTAGCTTCATGTAACCATTTAGATGCTTCCTCACTTCTTTCTTTTAATGTAGAAAATACATCATGGTTGATTTGCTTAGCTTCTAAAGATTCAAACTCAATAAGCTTTGACTGAAACAAAGAATGATAACCTAACACTCCTAGGCCTATAGCTCTGTGTTCTTTTGCAAACTTAAAAGCTCTTCGCATTCCTGGTAAGTGCTCTGCTTTTTGTATAAACTCATTCATTACAGCATTTAGAAACAATACATAAGTTTCTATAGCATCTGTCTTCTTAATCTCATCCCAATGTAAAAGATTTATAGATCCTAGGCAGCAAACAAAACTATGAAAGCTATCTGTAGGTAATTGTATTTCTGAGCAAAGATTAGAAGCTGTTATCTTATATCCTAACTCTTCATAAGGTGTATTCTTATTAGAATTATCAGAGAACATAATGTATGGAAATCCAAACTCATTACGTCTTTGTATAATCTTAGCCCATATCTTACGCTTATCTTTATCTCCATTTTTCATTTCTTCAATCCAAGCATCACTAACTGTAATACCATATTGTAGATTCTGAATAGGGTTACCCTCTGTACCTATGTCTAGAAACTCATGTATGTCATCGTGCTCTACAGGTAGATACACTGCACAAGCCCCACGTCTAGCAGCAGATTGTTTACAAACATCTACTACAGTGTCATACATTCTAGCATAATGAATAGGTCCATCTGCTTGACCTCCTGTACTAATACCTGATCCTCTAGGTCTTATGTTTCCAAGATAGGCACTTGTACCTCCTCCATATTTAGACATCATTCCTATCTCACGTCCTGCATTTAGTATACTATCTAGTGTGTCATCCACATTAGAACCATAACAACTAATAGGCAAACCTTTTGATTTACCAAAGTTGATCCATACAGGAGTTGATAAGCTGTAGTATCCTTTTGCCATATAGTCTTCAAACTTATGTGCAAAATCTTTTATATTTAAATACTTCTCAGCAATGTTTGCTATGTCTCTTATTCTTTGTTCAGGTTCCTCATCCAAGTATCCTCTGGACAAGAACTTTCTACTGTCTTCATTAAGCCAGTAATATCTTTTATACTCCATATCTTATGTTTTATCTTTAATTAACAAATAAATTATCATGGCTATCCACGCAACCATTCCTACTGTCATAATAAATTTCCAAATGTAAACTACTGTTGTCATAACTTTTACTTATTTTTAAAACAAGTCATCCTCAGTAATGCTCTTACTTTTCTTATTATAATCTACACTTTTTTTGTAAAAGAAGTCTCCTTCTTTTGTACCTGTTATCTCTATATCAAACCACTTAGTTGAAGCTAGCCTTTCCTTATTTACATTAAATATAGACTTCATACCTATCTTCTCTAGAGAGTTATTAAATCTATTCTTTATAAAATGCTGTATTGTTTCCTTAGGTAGGAAGCTAAGTTCTCCTTTTTCAAAGATCCAGTCTAGTATTTTACATTCAGCACTGTAGGCTTTTCTACATGCAGAGTAAATAAGCTCTTCAAAATTATTATCAAACCATTCAGGGTTCTCTTTCTTAATAATGTTAATAATCTCAGCACCAAAGTTACCATGTATCTCTTCTTCTTTACTAGTGGCCTCAACAACATTAGATATACCTTTAAGTACATTCTTTTCTTTGTTAAAACTCATCATAATTAAGAACTGACTAAACAGACTTACGTGCTCTATAAATAGAGAGAACAATAGTACAGACTTAGTATACATTTTATTATCTCTAGAGCGTGTACCGTCTAGGTATTTCTTTAAGTACTTAAGTCTACCTTCTATTGCAGGCACCTCTATAACTTTCTGAAACTCTTTCTCAAGTCCTAATATTCTTAAGAGTCTAGCATATGCATCTTTATGTCTCACTTCTGATTCTGCAAACGTCATACCCACATCACCCACTTCTGTAATAGGCATACGTTTATACATATCAGCCCAGAATGTTTTTACATTGACTTCTATCTGTGCAATTGCAAGCATTGTCTTTTTAATGACATCACGCTCTTTAGCAGAGATTACCACTTTAAAATCTTGTATGTCTTCTGTAAAATTAAATTCTGTGTCTATCCAATAGGAATGTCTGATAGCGTCCTTGTATTCTAATAGCTGTGGATATTCATAAGGTAGTATGTTCACTCTACCTTTAAAGATGTCTTTATTCATATTTCTAAGGGTTTACCGTTTTTATCTAGGTTTATTGATCTTAATCTTTCTTCCACTTCAAACTCTACTTTTAGAATTAAAGATATTTTGTCTTCTAATTCTGAATGTATAACGTGACCTACATAAGGCATGATGTCTGTTAAATTAGTATCCACTCTAGGAATACCACGAACAGTAGATACTTGTGTGTATCTAAAACCATCAATTTTTATAAAGTCATCAAATGCTACATTTAAGAATTGTACCACTGCAGGTACATCTATTACAAGCCCTCCACCGTCACAAATTAATTCATAGGTGTTATTAAATTCTTCAGCTGTTCTCATATCTAAGTTGTTGTTTGAAACCAATAGGGACCAACAATCCTCTTAGGTTGAAAACCTGAGGGTCTGTTATTCTCTGAAAGGCTAGTGATTAGTACTTCAGCTTCTGCAGCTGATATCTGATTATCGGATAGCAAATCTAATATAATTTTTCCAATTGTTCTCATGATTTATCTTCTTTTTTTTGTTCTTCTGTAACTTCTTCAGTATCAGGTGTAAGCACACTCTCAAGCTTTAATATTGCCTCTTTAGTAACAGCTTTATCAATTTCATATCTATCATCAAGTGGTCCTATAAAAGTTGCAGCATTTGAATTTGGACAACTTACTGTTGCTGTAAAAGCTTTATGTTCTGCAGTTATACTTACAAATATTTTACTTTCATCAAACATATCTAGAAGACTTCTAGGAGATCTTTCAACTATTTTTGTAATGTCTTTATCACTTATCTTTTTCTCAGCTATCATTCTTTTGAATTCAGCATCTTCATTGAAATCTTTTAAACTTTCTGTAAGTTTATTTACATACCAAGTTTTTATATGCAATGCTGCGTTTCTATTTTGTTTTAATAATTCAATTGTTTTCATGTTACTTTAGTTTTTAATATTGATTCTATTTCTAATATTTCGTTTTCTATATTGAATCCATCCCATACTTCATAGTCACTATTCCACTCTACACCTAATTTATCCTGCCAATATTCAATCATATCTTCAGTTTTATTAAATATTCTGTACTGTAGTGATAGTTCGTCTTTGTGTAGTCCGTTCTTCTTAATCTTTATAACTTTTCTAAATAACTTTTGAAAATTATCAGTTGTTTCAGAATATCTACCTTGCCTAATTAGATCAAAGTTTATCTCCCATTTCATATTAAGTTTATATACTACTACTACATATCCATCAGGATAGTCATAGTCTTCAATAATAGCTGTAGTTCTTTCGTACTCATCGTCTAGAAACTCCCTAAACTTAGGTATGTCTTCAGGTAAGAACAAAAGATATACAGAATCTGAGTACTGTATATCTTTACTAGAGTCTTCAACGTAAGCATTTAAGAACCCATTATTACGGAGCTCGTCTTTAGGTATCTTTAAAGTTGGAACCATAAAGATACTAGTTATGGTTTTTTTCATTAGCGTTTATTAATTGTTTTAAGTTCATCCTGTGTGTATAGTTTTAATACACTGTAATTTAATCTAGCCTGTTCTTTAGCTATCTGACCATTACCACCGCTTGCTTTTAGATACGCTCTAAATATAGCTTTAGTAAATTGATAATCTGTCATACCTAGGTGCATGTTATCTCTACACCATGCTTTACCAACTCTGTAAGCTCCAGGTATAGCATCACCACTATCACCTATCACTACTTGAGAAGCTATAGCTAGTCTGCTTTCTTCTTTAGAAATAGATTTAAACTCTCCTAGAGTATCTCCATGACTTCTATAATTATAGAATGGTACATCAGGACAATTATAAAATACATCTTTATCTATAGCTGCTACAAGACAATTACCTTCGCTCAATATATAAGCATCATATACATAGTCATCAGCTTCAGCTCCTACAGAAGGTATAGCATGTAATTCATTTAACATATAATCTGCAATGATTGGAATCAATGGATTCTTTTCTTTTCGATTTGATTTGTAGTCAGGATAAAGCTTGTATCTAAAGTTACCACGACCTCCTATAAATATAAAAGTTTCTTGTATATTATAAAACTCTTCTATGTTATTATGAATTTCTTCTAGCTTAGTTCTAGTTCTATACTTAGCCTCTTCTATTCTTTCTTCCTCTGTTGGAAACTCCATTAGAGAGTCTTCAGGAAAGTGTGTAGCAAAATACATAATACTGTCAGCATCTATTATCAATACTCTTTCTGTGTTGTCATATTTAAGAGGGCAATTCTTAACTTCCTTTACAACTATATCAACTTCTTGAATAGTTTCTGATTTAACTCCTTTTATCATAACGCTCCTCTCCTATAGATTTAACACATTCAATTTCTCTCTGTAAATAATCTAAAGCTTTATATAAATCGTCTATCTCAATACCTTTATTACCTGCTCTAGCTATATATTTTACAATGTTACCCCTGTTAAAATTAAGAGAGTAATCATTACATACGTCTATAATATCATACTTTTGACCATTCTCATAATGGCCAGGTGTTCTAAACTGTTTCATTTCTTTGTTTTTTAATTGATTCATCCAATTCCATTCTTGTACGCTCATTATTTTTTAAATTGTTTTAATTTGCGTTCCAATTGTGTTTTCTCATCATGACATGTTTTACAAAGTACCTGTAAGTTTTCCTGTTCACAGAATAGAGTGTCTACAAAAGGTGGAAGATCATTTGAGCAATTTAAGCTACCTGCAGGTTCAATATGATCAACATTAACTTGATCACTTTTAAACCAACTTTTACACTTATTGCATTGATACTCCCACTTCTGTCTTTTATTCTTTCCTTTATAAGCTCTTCTTGCAAGAGTTTTACATTCAGAAATTGGTTTCCACCATCTACTCTTTTGTCTTAGTGCACTTCTAATCATAGACCAAAATGCTGATTCTGTCATTGTTCCAGCATTTCTAGTGCGAGGTACTCTCGGTTTCTTTGGTTTCTTTGCCATAATTTTAAAATTAAAGGGATAACAAATATAATTCAAATAAATGTTATCCCCTAATTTATTAATCTACCATCCTAACTCTTGCAGTAATCTCAGCCTTCATCTCTTCAAGACTTCCAACAATATTACGTACATCTATAGAAGATATATTTGGTAAGCTAAACTCATACTTATTAGACTCCTTAGCAAAACCTTCTTTCACTTTAGCTTGCAAGTCATCAAGTTCACGTACAGCATACACTTCATCCAATTGAAGAGTATCAAACTGATTGTCATGAAGTATTTCTGTAGCTTCTTCTCTTGGTACAGTCATAATTGGTAAATACTCAAAGCATCTACCTTTATGTGCACCAATACCAACCACTTTCATAGGATTGATAAGAACGAGAACAGATTGATCACCACATCCTACATAATGTATCTGGTCAGAAGTAAAATGTAAACCAGCTGCAGCACAATCTTGTGTTGACCAGTTACAATCTTCTTGTGGCATGTTCACCACTTTACCAATACGTATGTCAAATGTTTTAGTCCAATCATCTGTAAAACGATTCTCATGTCTGTTAGGTAGATCTAAGTATAGAGCTGTAAGTTTACCTATCTCTTCTCCATGATCTATCTTGTGAGTGACAGTATATTCATACTCTTCAACTTCACCTGTACCATCGCATGTGTCACATTCTATCCACTCTCCTTCATTCCACTCATCTTCGTCATCATAAGAATCACCTTCATCATGATAACCACCTTCACCATCACAATCTGGACAAACAGTACTAGTGTGTGTTTCTTCATTATACAATTTATCTGCGTGTACAATCTTGTACTCACCATCTTGTAAGAATACAGTGTAGTCATCTGGACTCTTCTTCCACACAGCTTTCACTTTATTATATGTATTAGATATAAAGTGTACAAGCTCTGGAGATCCATGTAGTGTAACAACATTACGAAGTGCTACAAAGAACCCTTGCTTAGTAATACGGAAACTATTCTCTTTCAAGAATCTGTATAACTCATGTGCCACCTCAGCTCTTGGATTAAGTGCACACCACATAAAGAAACGTTTAAGAGACTGATATCCATCATAATCATTTAATGGAATACCTAAAGCTTCAGCACGACTCACCTCATTAATTAGTTCTTCAACTAATAGCTGCGGTAGAGATCTAGATATACCTTTAAAATATACTGAATCTCCATCAAGTACAAACTCACCACTCTCTTCTAAAGTAGCAAGACCCTTTCTAAGAGCCTTTAGTCTTCTTTCTGATCTATCTCTCTCTGCAATCTCAGAAACAACATTAGGATCACTAACAATTACATATAGTTCTCCAATAGTAGCAGCTGACTCTGCAGCATGATAATCATCTTCAGTGGCATTCACCTTAGATATTATAGAACCATCAGACAGCACAATAGTTAGTACATCATTTACTAGCTTAATGCTGTTGTATGGTTTTGTTTGAGGAGAACCATCGTTGTCTACCTCTTCAACTAGTTTATCAAGTTTCTTCTCGATAACTTTTTCAATTGAATGATCCACTCTGTTCTTGAACCATTCTAAACTTAGAAATTTACTCATTTTTAATTGTTTTTATTTATTAATTAATATACGAAAAATAAGGGAGACTAACAAATAATCTCCCCTACTACTACTACTCATCTTCTTCTTTTACTTTATCTTTTAGAAATACATAACTTGCATTATAACCAACTCCATTACATCTAAATAACTGAGCCATACAATCTATTAATTCATTGTTATTAGTTCCTCCATATGCAATAGCTCTTGATAATGTAGCTACATAAATATTATCTTCGATAAATTTATCCATATCATCAACCATATCTTTCATCTTATCATTAAACAGTTTCTGTTCTTTAGCATTGTCTAGAAAATGTTTAGTTTTATCAAAATAGTTATATCTACAGCTGCCAATATTCTTGTCTCTATAAAGTTCAATTTCTATAAGCTTATCAGTAAGCTTAGATTTAATTAAATTTATCTTTGTTTTAGCTCTATATATATACTCCCATTTCTTTACATTAATATTACAATACATTGCAGTTACAAATCTAATAAATAGACTATGTCCTGCTATGAAATCTTCATATTTAACCAAATTATCCACGCTAGGAGACTTTTCTAAAGATTCCATTTCACGATTTGAAAATGTAATATATTTAATTGGTAAGAACTTAGTATCATGATACAAATCATCTAACTTCATATATTCATCGTGAGAAGTATAGACAAAGGTATCTCCACCTTTTTCTACAGTGTCAATATTTATACGACCTGAAACAAACTTACAGTTTCTACCACCATTTTCTCTAAGTAAGTCTTCAGCAACTTTACAGTTAAAATCTCCTTCAACTTTTACACCTTTAGAGTCCATTGTACTCTTTCTCTTAGATGAAGTCTGAGCTTTTTTATCCAGCAACCATTGTTCAGGAATCTCAATTGTATTTATACCTACCATATGTTTAAACAATAATGATTGAATATATTGAAACTCCTTAATTATAGTTCTCCACATACTCTTATCATAAAGATTTAGATTTAGAATTGTATAGTAACAATCTCTTGTTGCATGACCATTTTTCATAAGTGAATATGGCTTTGTTTTACGTACAAAGTAAGTTCTTCTAATCTTCTGGCCTTTATTATCTACTCTTTCACCACAAATTTCTCTAAGATAACTTTTCTTATGTCCTTTCATAGCAGTTTCTATAAGATATGGATACTTTTCCAGACTGTCCCATTTTACATTACTGTGCCAACTGTTATCATCTACCTTATACATTCTATCATTTTCATATCTATAAGCAACACGATATTCTCCTGTAAAATATCCATATTCATGATTAGCAAACTTAGTAATATCAAAATTATCTACTCCTTCAAGTTTTGGCTTAGCAAAAGGTATTGTAATAAAAGAATTTAGACTATTTAGATCAAATTTAGTCCCAAGTACATTCCAGATTCTTGTCTTATTATAGTAATAATCTAAATAAGATACTACATCTTCACTATTTTCTGAAACACCTTCATTATATTTCTCTACACAATAATTAGCAAATTCAGTTAACTTAGACTTTATAGTTTTCTTAGTTTCTTTAGTGTATATAAGAGACTCTCTGTTAGGTGTTGGGAATATACCATCAGTAAGACTAAATCTTAGTCCAATAGGAATATTTATAGACTCCATTCCCATTTTATCAAAATCAAGAGGATAGTATACATTATCAAGACATATATGTAGTTTTTTATCCTCAGATAATTCGGAAAACTGAAACAACTTAGATCTATGAATAGTGAATTCATTATCAATATCATCTACATTAAAATATACATCCTCGAAGTATGCAAGTTGCTGTTTAATTTTATTACGAAAGTCATACTTATCACCCCATCTAACTGGTACAGTAACTTTTACACCATTGCACTCTGTTGTAGGAGTTTCATTAATTAAATCAATAGTGTTTGTTTCCTCACCTTCATACATCATGTACTTACGTTCCATACCATCTTTTCTACATGTAAAATAGAAACTACTAGCATAAGCTAGAGGAGCCTTGAAACCAAGACCCATCATACCAAGTTCTGTATTACTATTACGTTTGGTAGATTTACCATACTTACTGATAATGTTCTGTACATCATGATGATCTAAACCTGTACCAAAATCCTCAACAGAGAACTCCCAGTTATTAGATTTATTCTGCACCAACGATACAATTATAGGTTTATTAACTCCAGCACGCCTATGACTATCAAGTGCATTACTAGCACATTCTCTCACTGCAGATCCTACAGCATCTGAATAAAGATTCTTACTTAACATCTGCATCAACACTTGTGCAGAATCCATGTCTAATGACATTCCTATACTCTCGTTTTTATCTCCTGAGTATAGAACATTTGCTTGTTTTTGTTTTTCTAATCGCATTTTACTATTTATTTATTTATTAATTCTTGTTCTCTTTTTACTAACCAGATTGATTTCCAATGAAAATCAAACCTTACCTTTTCTTTATCATCTGCATGCTTAACTCCAAACTTGCTATTGATTCTATTGCACACAGATGATGTCCATCCCAATCTGTAAGGTGCTCCAGTATAATCTTTGTATTGTTTCTGTTTTGGTGGTCTTACAATTTGCATGTAGTTAAGGTCTATACCTCGTACAATTACTTCATCTCCCACCTGGAGATCTTCCATTTTAATGGGCCTATTTACTTCTTTATCCATCATAATTAAATTTATTTATTATATATATTTGTTTACAGTTTAAATCCACTTTTACTATTGGATCTTCTTCATTAGGTATTCTAAACTCATAATCCTTGTAAGTGTTAGTCCAAGGTTGTTTAGTGTAATGATTAATACCTGTAGTTGTCTTCATGACTACAGCAGATCTACACTTTACAGCTATGTATCGTGTTTTACCGTTATGCCATGTTTTTAGTTTACTAACTCGTGGAACTTCTTCCACTATATAACATCTCATCTCTGAGCCTTGGTTAGTAACTATTTCATCTCCTGGCTCTAATATACCAGCATCTTCTGTTAATGTTCCTCGCATTTTTCTGTTTTTTAATTATTAATCTACTACTCCACCTTTGTAGTAATTTTCTATTGTGTGGTATTTATCAAAGAATTCATCACTATATCTTCTTCTTACTTCATCACTTACAAACTTATAATGACTACCATTACAATATTTTAATTGATTGTTTAAGTCATAATACTTTGCAAAAGATTCATCTGTGTCAGGCCAATCTTCTGTTCTGACTAGTTCACTTGTAGCACCCTGATAAGGTGTGTTCCAATATTCTACTTTCATAATATTTAGTTTTAAAATGGATCTTCTTCATCTTTTAGCCAGCTGATGCTATATCCGTTATTTTCATAAATTAATGTATCTATTTTTGTAAACACATCTTCACTGTCCCAGTCAACTCCTTTGTAAGAAGCACTTGCTGGATGGCTTACAGTGAAAACATGTGAAAATATTCCTGTATACTTTTTATATCTTGCAGCATCTTTACCTAGAAAAAGATAAGGTACACCTAGCGTATTAAGAACTTCTTCAAACAAATACTTTGTGAAGGGTTCCCATAGTGCTATGTGACTACCTGCTTTATTTTTCTCTGTGGTGAGTGCTACATTAAGCATCAGTATACCTTGATGTGCCAAATAAGATACATCAGGTGTTGCGTCATAGCTCAAATTAAGTCCTCTATGGAACTCAGTTTCTAGAGCTTTATAAACATTACTTAGAGATGGTTGTACATATCCTGTTATAGAGCAACCCATCAGTAGACCGTCTGCTACTGGTAGATTGTTCTTAAACGTATGATATGGACACATCCCTATAATTACTGCTTTCACTTCATCAAGTGGCGTTTCTTTAAAACATCTATAGACATTAGATGAGAGAGGAGCAATTTGCTTGCCCCTCTTACTCTCCTTTTTTAAGAATGCATATATCTCATCACATTCATTACTCTCTATAAATGGTTTCATTTTATCATGCCACGATGGGTGAAACATTGATTTAAAATTATTCCAATCCATTTATTTATTTAATTTATACAGACAACATTACCATCCTCTGCAGTGTTAACTTCTTCTACTTTAATATCTCGATTCTCTAAAGAATCTACTTTCATTACTGTAGGTGTAAAGACTACTCTTCCAAAAGAGTTTCCTTCATCATCTATACCGTATACACATTCATAATCTGCAACTACAGGATTGTTCTTAACAAGTAGTTGCAACGTCTCTAAGTATTTTGAAAGCTTCATGATTAAAACATTAATAATTGATTATCACTCACTTCAGCATCAATTATAATAGGACTAGCAGAAGGCTTATCATAATTGTTAAAGAAATCATGCACATTTATATGATCTTGCATCCAAGTTGATGGATGAGCTTGCTTCATTGCAAATGTAACATGATTGTAAAGTTCCCACATACTATCTGCAGCTCCATAATCATGAGTTGGACTTTTGATCTCCCTCTTAATTATATTTAGCTGTGTAGATGTAATTATATCTTCTTTGAGAAACATTCTACCTAATAACTCTGCTTGCGCTTGACCATCTACTTCTATATTTTTGAACTGATCACGTTCATTCTGTAAATTACGAAAAGCATCACCTCCACCTTTTATGTATTCTGATACAGCTGCTGGGGTAAAGCTTTGTATGTCTCCCTGGTGCTTCTTTCTAAATGCACCGTGATCACCTTTCACCATACCATTAGAACAAATAATAATACTAGTTCCAAGAGCAAATTTAAGTGATAGACTTTTGTCATAGCTGTTCTGCCATCCAATTTGTAATTTCATCTCACTGTCTGCAACATTACCTATAGTGTAGCGTCCATTTGCTACATTACCATCTCTTGCAGTAGAGTATTCTTGACTCACTAAGCTATAACCTGACTGGTGTATGCTCTCAAGTGTTAAGTCTATAAGTTGTTTGTGACTTACAGGCTTGTACGTTTTTGTTTCCTTCGGTACTGGAGCGATTAACATTTTGTCCAGATTTTCAATTGTTGATTTCATCATTTTAAAATTTGTTTATTTATTAAATATTCTTCTATTACTTTAAGGCCATGAACCTTAGCTAGGTCTGCCCAATCATTTATACCATCTTTCAGATACTTCTTAGGTACATTACAATACTCAAAACCAAACTTGTTAGTTATGCTAGTACTGTTCTTTACACCCACTTCATCTGAATCAAAAGATAGTATCTGTTTCTCAGAGTTTGATTTAATATACTCTATATTCTCATCAGAGAAACATCCTGCACCTTCGTTCTGTACAGCACATACAGTTGGAAATATCTTTTTCATCACCATATAGTCTTTCTTGCTTTTAGTTATAAAAGCTGTATGGCAATCTTTAATATCATCCAAACCATCCATTGCTGTAATTGGTACATTGTTAGGCATCCACTTCCATCTTCTATCAGATAGAGGTCTATAGATTTTCCATTTACCATCATACAGATAACCAAACCTTAGCTCATTATTCCCTAGAACAATACGCTTCTTGTTTAGATATACTTCTGCCACTGAAAATATATTATTTGCTTTCAGATCATCAATGTCCTGATAATAATTATTCCAATATGCAAGTTCTTCTGTGGTAAACTTTCTGGTCTTAACTTGTATAAAAGAATAATCTTTCTTTACTATTTCAGGCTTATTATATTTTCTAATAATCTTCTCGTACTTCTTTGTAGTTGTACCTGTAGTGAACCCTAAGTCAAAATCTCTATCAATTTTACTATACACCTCAAACATGTTTTTCATGTTGTATAGCTTCTCTACAAACTTAAAGGCATCACCTTTTAAGCTAGTATCAGCAAAATCAATAAATATTAACACTCCTCCTTCACCCTTGGGACCAATAACAAACGATGGATGTTTCTCATCTCTAAATGGAGAGAGAGTTACTACATCTATTTCCCAATTTTTATTTGGCATGTAAAACCTAAAGATGTCATACGAAGATATTTTAGAAAGAATAAGCTCTTTAGTAAGAAATACTTTTTTTATTCCTTTAATCATTCTTCTTAAAATTAAAAAGCCCTCAACATTTCTGAAGAGGGCCCTAGTTTATATATATTTATTAGTTAGTAGTCTGACCCATCATCTGATATATAATTATCAGAGGCGACAAGATTATCACCAGGGTTATACTCTTCTATTTCTTTAAGAATATAGTAGTCTTTACATCCATATTCACCACTTACACGAACTGCAAAACGTTCATGTGGTTTAAGGTCACGAGGTTTTCTAGATCTCAAACTATCTAGTATTCTCTTATCTGTATAGTCTACTAGTCTGAATTGCTTCATAGTATAACCACTCAAGAACCCTTTGTTATAGATACCCTGATACTCTTTAGTCTCACCATCACGCTCCTTAACAACAACAGTTGCTAGCGCTACAACAGTGTTACACCATTCACCATTAATTTCACTTTTAAGATCACCAATATTACCACGCATAAGTTTCTTCCAGTCTAACTGTAGAACTGTAGTTGCATGACGATAGTTCAATTGACCTAACCATGTTCTCATGAAATCATATAATTCTTCTTCACCAATATAGGCTACACGATGATCACGTCCTTCAGTGAACCAATCCCACAAATCATTCTCATCAGCAGCCCAAGCTGTCATACCTACACTGTTGATATATTGTTTCTTTGTTTGGTCTCTGTTCTCACGCTCTCTATCTTCTAGAAAGAAACTACTTTTAAATAGATTCTCAGTTTTAACTTGTTTCAACCAAACATCTACACGCAGGTATGAATTACCATCTCTGGTTTCTCCTAAATAGTCTGTAGCTTTACTTTCTGGTTTTAAATCCATTCCAAGCACTGTACTATACTCCTCTATTGTGGGATTAATAGCTACAATGTCTGCCTCAAATATACCAACCTTTTTAGGAAAGTTAGTGTTTTCTCCACCTCCTGCGGATTCTCTTTTTACTCCTCCAATTGTACTCATAAATTTTAATTTTAATTGTTATTTATTTATTAATTATAATACTCTACTATACTATCTCTTACCATCTGTAAGTTGTTTGGTATCCTTGTTGATTCAAACATACCATCTGGACTCTTTGCAGGCTTCTTACGAAATCTATTTGTTAGGAATTCGTACGTAGCTCCACTCTTAGTTTCCTCTACATGTGTGTATAAACATACAGTTAGTAAACCTTCTAACAACACTTGATTGTCAATAAGTTTACCTGCTGTCTTAATTTTGTATCCTATAATCTCTCCGCTGTCTTCTATAGTTTCAGGGTGAGAGAAATAAAAGATAACTAAATCATCACGTAGTGCTCTAGCTGATCTAAATAAATCAACCATATCCTTAGCCATTACACTAAACTTTGTAAAGCCAGTTTCCATTGCTTTCTCTACCATTCTGAAGCCCATTAGATAATTACTGTCCTCTATGACAATAGTTTTAATGTGTGGGGCTTTCTCCGAGATAGTTTTAAGCAATCTTGTAATGTCCGTTGGATCATCAATCTCTTTGTAATTTTTGTTTTCTGTGTTGTAAAGTTTCTGAGAACCTTTGAAGGGTAGCTCTTTCTTTGCAACGTTAATAATGTAGGTTTCTTCAGGGTTTAAGTGCTTCACTGCTGTTGATTTACCTGTCCCTGTTTCACCAACAATTCCAATTAATTTTGAACTCATTTTTATGTATTTATTTATTAATATTAGGTGTGCAAATATACGAAATTTATACGTATTTAATCTTACTTTTGTCAAAGAACTCAAGAGCTTTATTAAGCCATTTCTCTTCAACCTTTTCATTAGAAGATATAATATATATCTGTGCTTTCTTGTCTGGAGTATCATATTCCATAGCCATACATCTATTAATCTTCTGTGCTAGGTTTTCACCATTACTATCAAAGTAATTAATGATCACCTTGTTTAGTGGTTTGTATGTAACTCCTGTGTTACCTATCTTTACAACAGCCATGTGTGTACCTTTTCCTTCTGCGAAGTTTTTAAGTGCATCTTTGTCCTTAGACTTGCTGTGATAAGAGGGTATACCAAGACTATCAGCTATTGCTGTTACACCACAAAACACTAGTATTCTCTGATCCTTATTGTTATTAAGAATCTGTTTAGTCTTTTGCTTCTTAGCTAAGCTGCTTTGTATAAGTCTCATACGTGCTAGACGCATAAACATACTATTGCCACCAGAGTACATCATCTTGTTTATAACACCACTAAGGTATTTAAACTGTTGAAGCTCTGTCTTCTTGATCTTCTTCTTACCATACTCATTGCGAGTAGTGTTGTCTAAAGGCACCTTGATTACATTTATCTGGTAGTCAGCTATAACACCTTCATCAATAGCTTTGTTTATTGGGTAGTTAGCAATCACTGATATACCAAGCTCTTCTTTAAGTGTTCTCTTAGTCCACTTAGATAATGTACCTGTTAGACCAAGTATGTTATCATTCTGAGAGAATAAATCTACACAAACACCTATCTGGGCCTCTGATAGTAAATGTATCTCATCAATAACAACAATGTCAAACTCTGTACCTGACTGCTTGTGTAAAGATCTGTGTGTAGTATAAGTTATGTTATCATTCACATAACTCATCTCTTCAAACTCTTCTATCCAAGACTGTTTGATTTTATTGTCAGGATATGCAATCAATATATTACAATTGCTTTCCATTCTATTAAGAATACTAATCGTTGTTCTAATCTTACCAAATCTAGGACATAAGTTTAGAATACCAAACTTTCCATGATTTAGCCATACGTCAGCAAACTCTTTTTGTCTCTTGTCTCTTAGTGTCATATAACTCTCCTTTTGTTTACAAATCTTCTAATTGTCTCTGTACACACGTAATACTTATTATGTAAGGTAGTTAGTTCTTCTTGAGAACAATCGTTCTTTTTTGCTGTGTCTAGCATTATTCTAATTTCAGCAAGTCTCTCTTCTAATAATTGCAATGGTTCTGTCATGATATAAAAAATGATTTGTTAATTACTGAAGCATAATCTGCCTCTGTTATGTTTCTACGTTTTGGTAGTTCTTTGAACATGCCTATCTGGCCAAGGAATGCAAGACCAATCCTGATATCATCTTCACCATAGCTATTCTTAATAAGTCTAAGACTCCTGAAGTACTTACCACCGTATTCATCTCTAAGCTTGTTAGTGTCATATCCTGATGGATCATCTACATTATAACGCATAGGGTCAAACAAGGCCATACATACATCTGAATCGTTTTGTGTGGTAGAACTATCAGCAAAGTCTTCTAGTTGTGGCTCAACATCACCATTCTTTATCCTGATAGGATTAGATATAGATCGATTGAACTGACTAACAACCACTGGTGAATGACCATAGAAGTCACGTGCATACCTGAGCTCATCGCTCATTTTATCAATAGCTTGTTTCTTCGTTGGTTGATCTCTAGTAGTCTTGAGTAGGCCAATATGATCCAACACAACCATAGTTATCTCACTAGGATCATTAGGAATATACACCTTGTTATACTTATCCTGCTGTATTATCTCACCACGTTCTAGTGCATAAGCTTTTAGTTCTTTAGCAATACCTACAGGATTCTCAGGACCATCAATAATAGTAACTAC
>Ga0208303_1000025_pt1 | contig 55994 bp, 65 predicted proteins | sample CB_VirMetaG_2_FD_184537 | JGI IMG/M metagenome (GOLD analysis project Ga0208303, IMG submission 184537) | Freshwater to marine saline gradient viral communities from Chesapeake Bay - CB_1504_2 Viral MetaG (SPAdes) (version 4) | ecosystem: Environmental > Aquatic > Marine > Coastal | place: USA... | reverse complement strand
TTACAGGAATGTTTGGGTATGGTGCCCATTTTGTTATTCCTTACTGTGTGGTTATCATTATTAACTCGGCTCGTGCGTAATAACTACCACTTTTCTTTGCCCAATCCATAGCATTATAGCCTTCATCACACATATCTACATAAGGCTGTGCTCCTCTTAAACATAATAAGTAAACAATATTAGCTTTATCCGCTATAATAGCATGGACTAATAGTGGTTTACCATCAATTTTTTCTGTGGCGTGGATTTGGTTTACTATCAACATTGAATTTACTTTGTTGTAATTCCCTTCATTAATAGCGTTTAACAGTTCTGTTTCAATATCGTTTGACATATTGAAAAATAACAAGAAAGATAAAATTAAGTTCATTTATAATAATTAAAGCGTTACATTATTATAATCACTTGATTGCCTGTTATTTACACCCTTAAAATCACTTTTGCAGATGTCTTAATTTGTTGATCTTCTTCTTGAAAGGTTGGCAGCTTCTTGGGCTATTAATTTATCAATATGATCTTGAATGTCTTGTTTTGTTATCTTTAATTTTAATGCAATACCTCCATTCCAAAGACCTTTAGTCTTTTTATTCTTATCTAAAACTAGTATAGTTGGCACAGACTTGATTTGCTGTTTAAAAGAAGGTGGTTGATCTTCTAAAAACATATATTTTACCTTAGCATGTTTAAGCCCACTTAAATCTAAATTATGTCTAGAGTTCCATGCGCTATTGATGTGTAATACTTCGTATTGTGCACTTGAAAAATAACCACACATTAAAGTAAATATAATTAAAAGCTTTTTCATTTGATTATTTGTTGTTTATAATTGTGAACAGTTTGTCGTCGATTTTATCTAGCTTTTCACTATTGTCTTGAACTTTTTCGTCAATGTCCATGATAGTAGATCTTACTAGCTCATCTTTAAGATCATACTCTGTTCTACTCACCTCTGGTTTAGGTAATTCTTTTGCGAGATCAATATCTTTTTGCAAAGTAAAATACATAGCTGCTAAACTCACGGCACCTGCAACTAGCATACCGATTGTTTTTAAATCTAATTGTATTTCTGTGTTTTCTGAAATTTTTTGAGCCATTTAATTTTTCATTTTTACCTTAGTAGCATTAACATCTAGTCTTGATATGTCTTTAGATTCAACTGAACCTTTATTACTACTGTTATTGTTATTGTTATTAGAATTATTATTGCTAGGTACATAAATAGGTTTACTCCTATATCCGTAATAGCCTTCATTGTACCAGTTGCTATAATATCTAGGATAACTGGGATACGATACAATATTATAATAAACATTTGGTTTAATCATGTTTATAGGTAATCTCAAGGTGTCACCTTGTTCCGTTACAGCTAACACATGGGTTATCTGTATTTTAGGTTTTTTTTGTTGTATTGAGCAGCTAGTGACAAGTGCAGCTGCCGCAAAAAGGACAATTTTCCATAGTTTCATATTTTAATTTTATTCTCCACATTTTTTACATAATTATAATTTTAATTTTTTTCCAAAACTTTTTCTTAAACTTTTACCTAATGTTCTTTTTTTCTTTTTCTTTTTTGGTTTATCTTTTTGCCACTCTAATTCCCATTTTGCCCAACCTAAAGCATTAGCCACTCGCATCCACTCTTCATTTTCAGCATCAGACGCATCTTTTAAATTTTGTAACTTTCTTATACCTCTATCAAGCGGTACATTTGTAGCAGCACTAATAACTTGGCCAGCAGCTAAATAAGCAGGGTTATCTAATGACCAACCTTTTTCTATTATCTCTTTCTTATTCCAGTCCCACGTTCTACCTGCAGATTTTAATTTACCTATTTTAGAAGATATAGGAGGTGAAATATCTAACAACTCTATTGCAGCGTCTTGAGCTTCTTTACCTTCTGCTAATTTCATTACTACATTTTTAAGTGTAGATATAGCGGCACCATGAAAACCAACACCTCTTAATAATGAGTCAGCCATACCGTTTGCTATACCTGTATACTTTTTGTTTAGTTTTTCTTCATCAGGCTCTTCATCTCCAAACGCCATAGCAAATAAAGCTTGTTGTAAAGCGTTGAATATAACATTTTGTATAGCTCCGTAATATAATATCTTAGATATATTAGTTTTATCATCTCCTCGGCGATTCTTAAGATCACTAGCGGCTTTTTGCATTAATCTAGCATATTGGGCTGGGGTATTAGCAAAAGCTAATATAATACGTCCCATTGGCCCTGCTTGCTGTTGACTAATTCTATCAGGTCTACTTGATTGTTGTGACTCTTCAGCTATTTCTCTAAAATCTTGGAATGCTTGCGCCTCAGCTTCTTTGTCAGATAAACCTTCTTTCTTTAAACTTTTATATCTGTTTCTATAAAACGTAGCACCACCTGAAGCAATGGCAAAACTATCTGCTATTTGTGTAGGTAGAAAACCTAGTTTTAATATTTTACTTATAAAAGCTTTAGCTTTGTTTTTAGACTCAGCAGCGATCTCAGCAATATCAGCTTCACTAACATTTATTTTTAAACCATTACGTCTTTCAACTAAGTAATCAGAGTTCATGAGTTTCATTACATCTTTCCAATACTGAAGTTGATTTGCAAATGCAGCCGCTGCTTTTAATGGGTTGTTATCAGACCAGTTCACAAAGTTAACAGCTGATATAGTTTGTAACACAGCAGATCTCATATTAAAAAACATGATAGCCCCAACAGAATTATTAATCCAATCAATAAATCTACCAGTTAATGTATCACCTTTAAAACCTCTGTTACTACCAGTTTTCATACGACCAAGCATGTTTTCTAAAGCATCTCTGTAGCCTTTACCATAAGCTGCCTCGAGCTTGTTCATGTTAGTTTCACTAAATACTTCATCAACATTATTTTGCCATTGTTTTAGATACTTAGCTCTTACTACAGTGTTTAAACCTGAAAGTAAATCTGTAGTAATAGTTCCAGCCAACCAACCATCAGTAGGTTTAGGGTAACCGTTATCTTTGTTTATAGCTATAAGCTCATTAGCAAATGTAACTAGGTTTTCATCTGCAGTAACATAGTCTTCTAGTATTTTTTGATCAGTCTTAGATAAACCTGGTATAGTCATACCTTGTTGTATCCACGTATAAACTCTAACAGCATTACCTACAGTATAAGGTTCACCAGTTATTTTTTTATTTAAATCTTTAGGACTAACACCTAATAGCTTTTTTAAAGCTTTAAAGTCATTAGCTAAAGCAACTCTAGCATTTGATATATCTATATTAGCTCTAGCAAATGGATCTAAAAAGTTTTCTTTTACCCAAGCAATAGTTTCATCACCTTGTTTTCCTTTACCAGCAAAGTACCTAGTTAAACCTACAAAGTCTTGAGCAGACGGTGGTATACCTAGTAAATTAAATTTACCTTTATCTGCGCCTACAGCTCTAGCTTTAGTTTGACCATATCTTTTTTCCGTACCAATACCTGTAGCTCTTTCAATTATATCATTAAAATCTTTATTAAGATCTTGAGTTTTACTAAAAGCAACTCTAGCGTCTGAAGCTTCTTTATCAAGTTTTTCCATTTCATCTAAAACCTGATCATTAGTTGTATTTTTGTCAAACTTTTTATCTATAACAGGTGGTAATATTTTTTCATTATAAACTTTAGCCTGTTTTCTAGCTTTAGAAAAAGCTGGTGTTGAAAAATTACCAGATGAATTTATTTGAAGTTGGTCAGCAAAAGTTCTTCCATTGGTGAATGTTAAAGAAATAGGGTTTATTCCGCCGTCGAACTTAGCAACTTCACTGTTAAAATATCTTTGCCACCAAAAATTTTCACCTAGCTTCCAGCCTTTAGGCATACCAATTCCAAGTTTAGCCTTAGCTAATTTAGCATTATCTGCCTTGTCTAATGCAATTAACTTGTAATTATCCATTACAGCATTATAAGCAGGTTTAAAATTGCCCTTACTCAAAGCAACATCTAATAAATATAAGTAAGCAGCGGTAGCAGGCATAGCGTGCTCATATTCATATAACGTTCTTTTACCTTTGGAATTAACTTTTCCAACAGGTTTTGTAGAATACCCTACGAAAGCAGCGCCTTGTTTGTGCCAATGTTTAGTATCGTTCGCTGTTATTCTTAAATATGTAGCTATTCCTGTAGCTGCATTTTTGTTTTTTGAAATAGATTCATTTATTCTTTTCCATAAAGTTTCATGAATCAATCTAACTTTAGTATTAAATTTATCAATGTTTCCATTTTTAATATTTTTTTCTATAGTAGCTGGATTTTTAAACAAAGTAGCGTATGAAGAAACTTTAAAATCAATAGGATTACCTCTATTATCTAATATTGGTTTACCAAAAGCGCTATCAGGAACGTAGTTTGGATTATCTTTACCATCAATTTTAGGTTTATTTAAAGATTTAAATTTATTTACAACCTTTTCCCATAAAGGATCTTTTGATGTTTTAAAACCAAATATTTTACTACTACTTGTAAATGCAGTTCCTCCACTAGGACCAAAAAATGCTTCTCTTGGTAGTAATGGAAAAACATCTTCAATCATTTTATCAACATAAGCATCTATATCTTTTTCACTTTTAATAACTAAAGTGTTTTGTAATTTATAAAACTTTAATAAACCATCAACTTTAACTCTTCCTTGAGCAGCTTCAACTGCAAAATCAATATTATCTATTGCGTCTTGAGCTACTTTACTAAAAGCAAAATCTGTAGGTCTATCTATTGCTTTACTAACTTTTTCCGTAGTCTGTGTTTTGTCTACAAACTCTCTTTTTTCTTTTACATCAGGTCTTTGTATAGTTTGCATAGTAGCATCTGTTGCAAATTCCTGAGCTAAAGCCTCTGCTAAAGCATCTTTTCTAGTACCTTTAGTTGATGTACCTACATTTCTACCTAAAAAGTATTTTATAAATTCCGCTTTAGTAATATCTTTTTTCTTAAATATCTTTTTACCTTCTTTGGTTTTTTCTCTTTTACCAGTGTCTTCTGCAAACGGTCTAAACCTTTTATTTATAACGTCTTGAGGTAATGCTTCTATTATAGCTTCAAAGTTATCTCTTAAAAAAGTTTCATAAGCCGCTCTTGATCCTAAAACGTCTTTAGCTATAGTTGTTTTTAATTCTGTTTTAAAAGCTTTTAACAACGCTTGTTTAAATTGTTTAGAATCTGCAGGAGGTAACTTAGTACCAAATGTTTTTACAACAGCATCAACTACTTTTTTGCTCGTAGCATCAGTAAGTTTAATTTTTTTTCTTAAACTTTCTTTAGCCTTTACAGGTTTTGTAGCAACTTGTTCTGTAAGTTTTTCTGTAGTAGTATCTTTAATTTGTTTAGCTTCTTTAGAGTCAACACTAGCACCTTCTTGTGTTATTCCACCTATTTTTTTAGCTCTTTCTAATATTTCAGCTTGTCTTGGTCTTAAAAAACTACTAATAACAGTATTTACTTTACCTTGGCTTTCATTATAACCTTTAAACAAAGGAACTTTTCTACCTGGAAATATACCTTGAATTTGCTCTGTTACAGCTGTTTTAACAGCATCCATAGGTATAGCACCTGTTGGGTTAAACTTTATAGCATTACTTATAACAGGCCAATTAGCCTCTACAACAGCTTCTATAGCTCCAAATTTATCTACCGAAGTAGATGAAGGAGAATTTATAATATCTACTAACGCTTCGTTAGTAATAACACCTTCTTTATTTAATGCAATAAATTCTTGAGCTTTAGGTGTTATTTTTGAAGAAGCAACCGGTGCTTTAACATCAATTCTACCACCCACTACATCTACAACTTTTTGAGATAACTTGCCTGTTTTTATGCTTGTTTGATAAGCTCTTAAAAAATCTTTTAAATCATCTTTTTTAACAAACTTAACATTTACGCCAGGGATTAAATTTAAAATATCTTGAACTAAAAGTTTTACTTTTTCAAACATACCAGGTTGATCAATTAAACCAGCTTCGTATATTTGAGTTAAATATTCATCGGGTCTTACATCTAAATAGTTTTTACCTTCTTTAGTTTTAAGAGTTTTATAACCCCCATCTTCCATTCTTTGATCTAAAACTTTTATTTGCTCTTCTGACAAATTATTTTTATACCATTTTTCTATAATAGATCTACTTAGTTTACCATTTTTTATAGAATTATACAGTATACCATGCAACAGCTCGTGAGAAGCTGTTTTAACGTTTGTACTTTTACCAATCAAATCTTCATTTAAAAATATTTGATCACCTTCTATAAAACCTAAATCTTCTTTAACGTTATATCCTTTTTCTTTTATCTGTTCTGGCGTTAGCTTGTTAACACTAAAACCTAACTGTTTACCTATTTTAGTAGCGCTAGCGGTATCTTGTGCACTGTCTTGATCAGCTTTAATTCTACCTTTTTCAATTAAAGATATTACAGCTAACTCTGTGTTTATATCTTTTATTTGTTCTTTTTGAGGCTCAACTGAACTTTCATCTAAACCAGCTATTTCATTAGTAAGTTTAGTTTTTTCAAAAATTAAATCAAAAGCTCTTTGTTTGCTTTCTTCGCTGTAATTTTTAGGTATTTTAATACCTGTATTTCTAGTGTTACTAAGATTTTGTAATTCTTCTTGATATTGATCTTGTGTAAGTTCTCCTTTTTCAAACCTAACTTTTAAATCTTGTTCTACAGCTTTAAAAAATCCATTAACTTTTTTAAGCATACTACCTTTTAAATCAAATTTAGTAGCAACATCTCTAGCTGAATTTCTAAGTTCAAGAGTTGTTTGGTTTATTGTTGCGCCGCCTACGCGTAGTATTCCACCAACCCAACCACCTGCTTCAGCGGCTTCTAATATTTCTTCTCCATTTAAAAATTTTGTATACCCTAAGTTTAAATCTGTTTCTAATTCTAGTTGTGAACCAACAGATAATTGTGATAAACCTGTTTGAGCGCCTTCAGTTAAATATTCTCTTGCAGGGGATTTAGCAAAACTTGGTATTTTTTTTACTAATTTTTTAACAAAATCTTTTATACCATTTTTATATATTGATGAAGACATTTTTTTAAGATTTTGGAAACCTATGTTTTTAGCAAGATCTTTCATAATGCCTTTAGCTCCAACTCTTTCTAAAGCAGTTCCTAAAGCAGCAAAAGCAGCAGCTTCAGCTCTATTAGCATATTTACCATCGCTTATGGCTTTAGCTATATTTTCTTCCGTGGGTTTAATACCTTCAGCTAAAAGACCTTCTGCTATTGCTTCGTAGTAATTATTGCCATACTCTTGACCAAATATAGAAATTAAACCCATGCTCGCCAAAGCTGGATTACCTGTTACAGCACCTGCGCCAGCAGCAGCAAATTGAGGTATTGCTTCACCAACTATTCTTATAAGATCCTCAAATTGCGCACCATCTTTTAAATCAGATTTTTCAAATAAACTTAAATAACCTTCAGTTTCAGAAATAGCTTTAACGTTGTTTACTATAGAGCGTTGAGCTTTTTCTTTTCTATTTTCATAATACTTAACTAAGCCATCATATTTTTCTTGACTAATTTTTCCAGCATCCAGTCTTTTTTTATAATCTTGTAATTTTTTATCGTATTTTATTATATTACCATGAAATTGACTAGTTACAGATTTTCTATAACTAACACCCATTTGTCTTACACTTTTATACATTGCTTCTCCAAAATCTAAAACACTAGAATCTTTGTCAAAATCAAAAGCTGAAAGCATAAAATCTTTATCACGACCATATTCTGTGTTTCTATTTGACATAGCAACGTTTCCAACATCTTCTAATTGATCTTCTATTGCTTGCACGGTTTCAGAATCTTCTACATATTGTACAACATTTGTATTAAACCAATTTTGATAATCCTTCTCGGCTTTGTCATAATCATTAGGATCGTTTAAATTATATTTTTTAGCTAAATCTAATTTATATTGCTCAGCTTCTTTAGTTACAATAGACATTCTTGCGCCTAACATAATTTTAACTACAGGATCATTATTTAAAGCTTGCACTTTAGCATCTTCCATAGCTTTGTTAAACTGCTCAGGTTTATCAAATAAATCAAAATCAGAAGGTAAATAAGAGCTAAAAATTTCTACAGCTTCTTCTGTAGGTTTTTCATCATAAGAATCTGTTTGTTTATTGTATTTTTTATCTACATACTTAGGTTTAGGTATTAATCTCTCAATTAATTCTAAACGTTCTTTAGGATTTTTATCAACCAACATTTCAGCAAATCGACCTCTACCATTAAAAGCATCAATATAATCTTTTCTATAATCTGTAATCTGCGTATTTAAATCTCTAGGGTCACCAAATACTAATTCACCATTAGTTGGTGTTTCTCTTGGTATATCATCTATAGATACACCTTGCAACTCATCACCTATTTGAGTTGGTATTTTTGGTAAACCCGAAGAACCAGGATCCGATGTGGACGCCATATTTTTCCCTGGTATTACAGACGCATCCGTCTCCGCAATACCGTTTAACTTTACTTCTTCATCTTCAACTAAAATTGCATTTGGATAAGTTTGCAAAAATTGCTCTACTTTTTCCTCAGGAAGATTATATATTTTTCCGTTAGCTTTATATCTTGGCATAATATTAAATTTTAATTATTCTTCATAAACACTAAATTCATCTGGCATCAAATCAGCCCATTCAGTTCCAATTGAATAAGATAAACCAGAAGCAACTTTAATCGCTTGATTTATAGACTCTGGTGATTCGTTTAGCAATATTTGTGCTGGTTTTGTAGATACTAATTGATTTTTTAACTCATAACCAATTAGATTGTCATCTTCACCATATATTGGCATAGCCGCTATATTTGTTTTTGCAAAATCAGCCATAACTTTTTTAGCAGGTGGCTGAGTACTGCCTGGTGCAGTTAATGAGTTAAATATTCCTTTAAGAACAGATTCATTTTTAGTCCAGTTTTTATTTACTTTAATACTATTAGAAACTTGCGTTTTAGTATAAGTCCCGTCATCGGATGGCGTAGACCTTATATCAGAAGTGCCCTCGTAATATATCACATAGTTTTCTGAATTTAAAGGATCTTTTACAGCACCCGCTTCACCCTCTTTAGCTGATCTTTTGTCTAAGTTTTTAGTTTTTTGGATAATATACTCTTCGTTAAGTTCTTTTTTTATTTCTAAAACTTGATCTTCCGTACTTTTTTCTCTAAATTTTGCTATATCAAATCCACCTATTTGCATTTTTACTTCCATAAAAGCAGATAATTCATCATCTCTCATACCTTGTAAACCTTCTGATTTGGCTAAAATTTCATCTTGAAGTACAGTATTATTAGCCCAACCCGCTACATTAACATCTCTAGTGGTTTTAACTTGACTATATTGAGTTATACCTTTTATTTTTTCAGATGTACCAGATATGTTTAAATATTGATCTTCATTAAATTTACCTTCATCATTAGTGATACCTGATGTTTTAAATAATTCTACGCTATCAGGAACTTTAACTATTTCTTCTAACAAACCTTCGTCCCATTTATTTAAATCTTTTTTCCATTCTATTTCTACTTCTCCATTTTGATTTCTTGGGTACATTTTTTCATCATCAAATTTACCTTTCATTGAAGGATCGTTTGGATCTACAAAAACTTTTATACCCACCACTTGCTCACCATCGGTTGTAGGTGTGTATAATTTTTTTTCATATCTTGCGCCTGGTATTTCTTCATTAGACAAAGCTGCGGCTGCAAATTGTGATGCGGTTCTTTCATATTGATTAGAACCGGTCCAACGGTATTTACTATCAAAATCAGCAGGTGAAGTTTTACTATAAACTTCTGTTTCAGCTAGTATTTTACCAGCATTACCTTGTAATCCGTTTTGAAAAACATCATATCTATTTATTATACCTTGTAGTTTTTGTTTTTCTTTTATATCTAAATTATCTGATGTAGCAAGCAGAGTTCTAGCTTCGATAGCACCCATTTCTACTCCTTCACCTCCCATTAATAATATTTCAGTTTGCTGCTTAAATTGCTCAGCTAAACCAGGTTCTTTTTTAAGCATTTCTGAATACACTTTGTTTCTTTGCTCGTAAGCTTTACTTTGTATACCGTAACCTATCTGTTGAGTTCTTTTTCTTTCTGCTTCAGCTTCTTTTCTTTGTTGTTCTCTTCTAGCACTTGCTGTAATTATACCTTTAGCTAAAGATTGACCTATGTTTGCCACAGCTTGACCATATGCTTGACCTGAGGTGTCTCGTATTATTTGTGGGTTTCTATAACTCATATTTTTAATTTTAATCATCAAATAAGCTTGAGTAAAAGCCTACAGTATCATTAGGTTTATATTTTGGAATATTTACAGAAGCGGAGGTATTAGAGGGACCACTCCCTACGGCTTTCCCGGCGCGGTTGCAAATGCAGCTCCAATAGATCCTACAGCACTTATTCCACCAGCAATAGCAGAAGATTTTGCAGCATTAGCATCTGCAATACTTTGTTGAGCTTGAGTCTGTAAACCAGAAGCTCTATCTAAATCAGCATTTAATCTATTTTCTTCAGTATTAAACACAAACTGTTTACCCGCAGCATCAGCAGCTTGGACTCTTTGACCTTCAGATATAGCTATACTTTGTAATCTTTGTTGTTCAGAAATTTTCATTTGATTCAACTGCTGTTCGCCTTGAGCTCTTAGTTTTTCATTTTGAGCCTCTTGCTGTTCTATACTCGCAGCAACACCTTTTTTACTTTGCAACGCGGCCTGTGCTAAAGCGGTTGCACCGCCAGCACTAGCGCCTGTGGCTCTCAATGTATCTAAAGTATTTGCTAACGCTATATCAGCTTCTTCAATTTTAATTTCAGCGGCTTGCGTAGCAACGCCTAAACTAGCAAAAGGATTAGACATTTGTCCTGACAAATCCTTAGCCATAGAACTTAAATCTGTAGTGCCAGCATAAGGGTTTATAACCGTCTCTCTAGATCTTATTAAAGACTCAACTTCTCTCTGCGCTCTCGCTTTATCTCTTTCCGCGGCTTTTCGTTGTTTGTTAGCGCCTGAAACACCAGCTATTGTTCCTCCTACTGCTGCTGCTGCACTAACACCAGCGGCTATTGCTGTAAATGCTGCCATATTATAATTTTTTTGTTATTTCATATGAAGGATTATCATCTACATGATAACCTAATTTTTTGTGTGTATTTATAAGTTTTTTAGTTCTTCCTATGCTAAATATATATCTTATACCTTGTTTTTTACAAACGCTTTCAGCACCCTCTATTAAAAGCTCTATAGCTTTCTGCCTATCGTCTTCTCTATATTTAGGATTAGAAACAATCCACTCAAGTAAAGCTGCTCTAGAGTTTGTAGTATATAAAAACCCTGCAACTATTGGTTGACTATTTTTTTCAACCATAAACCCTCCTGTACCATTATTTGGTAAAAATTCTTTAGGTGGATTAACCCAGTTTGGCCAAGCATCCCACCATTCTACTAAAGTATCCCAATCAGAATCTTTTAGCATACGTATGTTTAATTCCATTTAATTTAATATGATGATTCTACAATATCAGATGATACTGCAAATAATTCTTTTTTAGTTGTTGGGTAGTCACTATTAACAAGTTTTATTTTAGCCTCTGTAAAGAAACCTTTTAAACCCGTAGATGAAGCTCCCCAAAGTATTTCACCTCCAGTTGCAGGTGAATTATTTATTAAATTTGCAAAAAACTTATTTTCTTTTCTTTTAAAATTATTTACAAATAAATTTGATTCTAAGGAGCTTAATGTTGTTTGCAATGTATATGCACCAACTGGAACAGAAATATCACCAGAGCTAGTTACCATGCTTTCTAGCTGCCAACCATCGCCTCCTTCATAGTTAATTGTTTTAAAGTTTTTAACTAATGATGGTTCTTTATTTAAAATAACTGTTACGTTTGAGTCATAAGTAGTTCCATAAAAACTACCATAATTACCAGCATTGTGTAGCCAAAGCTGTCCATTTTTTAAACTATAAAAATTATTTTGCAAACTAACTAAAAAATCAGGTTTATAATCAAAAAAGCTTGTCCAACCTAAAACACCTTCATCAAATGAAACTGTTTTATAAGAACCGTTTGTTTTTTGAATAGATAAAACATAATTTTTAGTGTGAATATCCCATCCAGCTCTTATTTGCTGCACTGGTTCAGCGTTACCAGTGTTATTGTTTACACCGGCTAATTCATCTCTAAAAAAGTCATGCATACCATAAGATGATATTTCTGTAATACCATCAGCAGACAACCTTAATACACATCCTTTTTTTCTATCTGTAAAATATTTTCTATAACCATATACAGCAAAACTAAAAGGATCTGTAGCAATACCGTATTCACCCGCATAAGCTACTATTTGTCCTATTACTAAATTGCTAGAGGTTACACTACCGCCACCCTCTGCTGAATATATAGCATCTTTATCTATTAAAGCTCTACTAACTTTATCTTCTTGAAATATAATTAAGTTAGTATCTTCTGCATAAAGCTTTTGTATAGAACCGTTTGCTGGATCGGCAGATCTAGTTATGTCTTGACCTACAGAAAATTGATTAGTATCATTAACTCCAGTTCTAGAATTAAAAATACCAGAATAAATTAAAGTATTAAATCTATTTTGTTGATCAGTATTTTCTTCATCTAAATAAGCTTTAACACCAAAATCAACAGTTGTGTTATTGTAACCTCCACGTATTCTAGCCTCTTCTATATACCAATCATTTGCCGCAACAGCCGCATAGTCACCAGGCACGTTAGCGTATGGCGCTGCAGGTTTTGTAGCAGCATCTACAATAGTCTTAATTTTTTTAAGTAAAAAAGAATTAAAGTATTTTATTTCTATTATTGCCATAATTTTATTATCACTTATTTTAACATGTAATTACTTGTGTAACTTTACCATCATTTCCTTGAATAAAAAATACTCTTCTATTGTTTAAACCAGTTTCTGCGCAATTATAAGAGTAATATCCTGCATCAGCAAACGGTGAACTAGTTCCATTTGGTCCTTGTCTTATAATATCATTAACTTGTGGCGTAGCACTGTTTGTTGTAGTATTGTAGTATAAATTAGAGCCACAAGCATTATTTTGTGAACCATCAATATTACAAGATGCATTAAACACACCAGGAGGTGATGCATAAAATGCATAACCTATAACAGCTGAAACAATACCAATTTCTTGTGTTGCAGTTTGACTTAAAGAACCACTAGATAAAGCAGAACCATTATAAGCATCTTCTAATTTTACAGTTAATGTACATGTGCCAGGGTTTGTTCCTGTGCCTGTTTTAGTTATAACCCCTGTTGTTTCATTTATAGAAAAAACTCCAGCGTATAACGAAGGACTGACGTTTGAAATACTCCATTTTAATTGCTCTGATTTTCTACTAGAACTAGCCGCACCGTTTTCACCGGTTATTGTAACTATAGTTCCTTCAAAATTTTGATTAACATCGTTTACAGCTGGTAAAGGATTACCGCTGTTTATAATTGGCTGAGTGTTTTGTAAAAAAACGTTTAATTGTAAAGGTGTTGGGTTTGTAACAGGACTAACAGGTTCATTGTTTGTTATTACCGCTGATATAGTGTAAGATCTTGGGTTTGGGTTATAATTGTAAACAAAATCATCACCAATTTTTCCAAAATTATATAAATACGGATCACCTAAAGTTCCAGCCCCAGTTCTTGTGATACTGAATTGACCTGAAACATCATTATCAGCCCCGTCAAGAACAGTTATTGCTGAAGCAGATGTATTAAAAAGATTGTTACCAGATTGATCAACTGGTGATAATCCTGTTATAAAATCACCACTCATGCTTTCTGTGAAACCGCTAGAACTATAAGTTGACCAACCAACAGCGCCTTCATATTCAGAAAGAATAGCGTCATTTAATGTTGATATTAAACCTACCGTTGGCGTTTCCCAAAATATATCTAATAAAGAATCCTGAGGCTCGGTTTCATAAATAGATAAATTATAATACATGTTCGTATTATCATTATTAGTATGTATTAGACCAATAGGTTGAGATGTACTAATTCTAGCTATAAGAGGATCTGTATCTAATTGATAAAAGTTATTATGACCTTGAGGCTCTTTTAAATCAGAGTAGCTCATGTTTAAATCAGTGGCTGTACCTATAGTAATAGCCGTATCAGTGTTTACACCTGGAAAAAACTGTCTATTATTTTTAGGATCATTAACTGTAGGTGGAGAACTAACTATTAAAGTGTTTTCAACTCTACCAAATAGTTGAACTGAACTTCTAAATTGTTTTTGCTGAGGTCCAACTTCAGACAAATCTCTAGGTATTTTATTTATGTTGTCATTTATTAAAACCGTATGTGCCGTTTTATTATCTTCACCAGTTGGAAAAGGTGTCGCACCTGATTGAAACTCAGGATAACCATTTAAAAAACCAGGCAAATAACAATTGTAATAATCTTGTTCTTGTTGTTTAACAACAACTTTATATGAATACCAACCAGTAGGATTAATAGTGTATTTATATTTTACATCAGGATCAGATGGTGATTGTTGCAAATATATAGAACTTACTTGACCGATTGTTGTTATAGTGTAATCATTGTTTACATTTGTAACGTTTGCAACTTTAACATAATCCGTAAACTCACCCTCTAAAAAAGAACCAATAGTTGGCACTTGTGTTTGACCAGAACCTAACGTAAATGTGTATGTATTACCGTTTATAACAGGTTGGTTTCCAGGTGTAGCATTATATGTATTATAACCAGTTCCAGGATTAGCATATAAACCAGGAGTTCCAACAGTATCATCTTTTGCAACAGTTATTGGTGAACTTATATCTATTTTTAATGCATCTCCAAACCAATTTTTTAAATCACTTACGCTAGAATTATAAGGGTTGTAAATAGTGTCACCACCATATACTGTACCATCAACAGCTACTGTTGCTTGAGTTTTTACTCCAGATAAAATAACATCTGATTGTCTACCGAATTTATCAACTAAAACAAAACCTACTTGATAATTTCTATTTTGTTTTACGGTATGATTTGGATACTCTGCCCAGTTGTCGTAATTTTTAGCTAATGATTTTGGCCCAACACCAATTATATATTCTAAAAACCTAGGAGAAGTATATTTATCTAAAAAATTACCATATATAATTCTATTACCTGCTGTTTCTTGAGCTAAAGCTTTAACAGGTACTTTGTCATAAACTCTTGTAGTTTGTGCGGTGGGAAGTGTTCTAAACGGCTTTCTAGACTGATAATTATATGTTAAAATATTAGTATCGGTTGTTGCTGTCCAAGCATCTCCATTAGTTTCATTAAAAGGCTCGTTATAATCTATTGTATCAATAACTTTTACAGCTAAACCATCAGATTCTTTATAAAGTATATCAATTGATCTTATTTTATAAGATGCTTCTGAAGAAGGTTGAATTTTATTTAATGTATCAGGAAAAGGAATTAATAATTTAATATTTTGAACTCCGTTTTCCATAAATTCTACAATAGTGCTTCTATACGCACTGTTTTCATCTTCAGTCGTTTGATCACCTGCGCCAGGAGTACTTTCTCCACTTCCTAAAAAATAACCTTTTTGTTTAGGTATAAAAGCAATTTGAGTAAAAGGAGCCATTAAAGAATATTCACCGTCATCAAATTTAAACCTATAACTTAATCTTACAAGTTTACTTTCTAAATAATCAGGATCACCAGGCCAAGTATTACCTTGATTAAAATCAAAAGTAATAGACTCACCTGTCATTGTTGTTTGAAGAAAATATATAGTGTCTCCACTTGTTACACCAGTGATAGTGTGACCTATAGGAATTTTTAATTGTATTGTTGTTGAAGAAGGTATATCTAAAACATAAACATAATCTTCAGGGCCTAAAGTATTGTTAGAATAATCTACCACAGACATTCCTTTTACTATGCCAGTAGTGTTTGGAACAGTTAATATGTCACCAACTAAACCAGATGTGATTTTAGAAGTTTTACTTAAAAGACCTATAGGTTGATAAGGATTATATTTAGCTACAGATATATGATTCTCTTTAGTGTAGTACGCACCATTGTTAGTTGAATTTAAATTTATTTTTCTTGGTTGATTTCTGTTATCTGTCCAAAATAATAAATTTTCTATAACACTTATACCAGTTATAGGGCTATTAGTAGAAAAATTTAAAAAAGAACCTGTTACTAAAAGAACAGGAGTTGTATTAGGTATGTAACTATATATATAGTGATTAGTGTTATCAGTTAAAAAAACAATAATTTGATTTGTGTTTTCTATTGTTTTATAACCAATTGTTTCTACACCACTTAAACCAAAATTAGTAACTAAAGTATTACCTAAAACAGTTTCTAAAGCACCTATATCATCAGCTTCTGACTTTCCTACAGATATATTCTGCGCATCTCTGTATTCACCGTTAGGTATTAATCTATCATCCAAGTCTTTATTCATCTTGGACCTTAGAAAACTATTTTTAATTTCTGCCATGTATTATTATTTAATCCATTTAGATTTACCTCTCATAACTTGAATAATTTGATCAAGTTTAAGATTAGATAATCTAATTTTTGCATTTCTTAATTTAGCACTTTTTTCTTGTTTAAATCTTCTTACTATATACTCTTGAACGTTAGAGGATACAGATAATATAGCGTGCAATATATAAGCATATAAAGCTTCTTCAGCAAGTTTAGGTATTCTAGCGTCAAGATCATAGGCATTACCATCTGAAATATACTGTAATAATATTAATTTATTAGCTAGATTACTGGTAAAATTAAACGTACCTTTTCTTTCATCAATTTTAAACCAACCATTTTTTTGACTTGTTTGTGGCTCTAAACCATATCTTTGACCTAAAGCTCCGTCTGTATAATTTCTATCTAATACATTAGCATTATCTAAATCATTTCTAAAACCTCCACTTATATATCTAGGATCTGTTTTATTCCACGCTGCATTTGCTTTAGAAGTTACTTCAGTATTTGCATCATTACTATCTTGTATAGGATTACCTTCGTCATCTTGACTAAACGTATAATAAGGGCTTTGATTCAAATTATTTGTAGGATATATAGTGTGTAAGACACCTAATTCATCTGTCCAAGATAATTTAACATAGTTAACGTAATCTTGTGGTATAGTTAAACTTAAACTAGAAGGAACTGTTAATTCAGAAGATTTTATACTTTTAAGAGTATCGTAACTAAATTCTTGTAAACCACGTCTAGCGTGAAATATAACATCTGTTCTTTTTACACTTGTTATAAGTTTACCAGCACCAACATAAGCAATTAAAAAATTATTAATAACATCATCTAGTCTAGTATATTCATAATCTCCATGAACATTATCTATAGTATTGTCGTTTAATTGTATTTTTAAATAAGTGTTTACAGTTAAAGCTTGAGGCACTGTAATAACACCAGGACTAGACATTGTCCAAGTTACATTTCTTCTAATACTAAGTAAGGTTCCAGCTACAATACCAGCAGCTGGCAAAGCTTGATTTAAAGTTAATGTATCAAAACCACCATTGTTTACAGATGTAACAATTGTTCCATAAACAAAACCAGTTGTTTTATTTACTAAAGAAAAAATATTACCACCAACAATGTTAGGATCTGCAATAACGTCTACATCGTTTTGACTTCCTGCCGCAGGAGAATTAAGTGTAGCGTCAAAATCAGTATTTTTAGGCGTTAACTCAGTCCAAACATTTGCATCAGGGCTAGTAAAAATTTTAAAATTATTTAAATTATATCCATTGGTTCCAGGATCAGAATAATTACCTAAACCAACAACTAAATCAGTGTTAAATGTACTTGTAAATGTTTGATTAGCTGTACCATTAGATGTAAACTGCTGAGCTCCAGCGTAATATTGTCTATTAGTTTCGGTTATTAAACCTCCATTAGGTGTTGGCATAATTTATTATCTTTGTTGATTAATATTTTCTTGTGCAACTTGTTGAGCTGCTACTTGTACTATTTCTGGGCTTCTAATTACAACACCTGCATATAGTAATATTTTTAATATTAATTCAATTTGTTCAGCTGGATGTAATTCAAAATTAAATGAAGTAGAAGCATTAAATATATATTGATTATTTAAACCAGTTGTAAAATTCCATATAGGAGCAATTGGTTTTCTTATATAAGATACTGTAACACCATTGGTTATAGAACTAGGGTATACAGTTATTTTATTATCTTTGTAAGTGTATATAGGGTAAGTTGTAGTTGGTGCTGTAAGTTTAGAACTTAACAAATGGAAAAGATCTTTAGTTCCTACTCTTTCTAGTTCTTGAGTTGGTAAAGCACCTGTTTGATAGAACAAGTCACCTAATCTATAAAACTCTTTTGGATAAACATTGACTATTAACGTTTGACCAGCTGTTGGTTGTGAAAAGAAATTTATTGTTGTACCAGATATATCATAAGAAGCTTCAGAAAGCAATATACCATTAGCAAATATCTCTACAACTCCATTAGCAACTTGATCAGCTGTAGCTGTTTGTATAACATAAGCTGTGGTTGCTGCCGCTGTTGCGGCTGGTAAAGTTGTTGTTGCTATAGATCCTGAACCGGAAAATTGTTGTGGTAAATTAAAAACGTTACTTGAAGATATTGATGTAGCGTTTCCAAATTCTTTAAATATAGAGATTTTTTCATCAAGATTAGCCACTCTATCTGCGTAATCTGTATCTGTTTGTGGAATACGTATCTGCTGATTTAAACTATCGAAATATGTTTCAAATATTTCCAGTTGAGCTTGAGCACCTGTTTTATTAAACTCAACAGGTGTCATATAACCTCTCTGTTCTTTGTTTAGTATTAATAAAACGGTTTGATATACAGTATTTACGTTTATTGCCATTTTAATATTTTAGTTAATAGTGATTAGGGCCACATTTTAAGTGACCCTTCACTATATTATAGTTACATATTATTGTAACTTTTTCTGAATTGTTTTAAAAACTTCAACACCTTCATCAGTTTTAAACCAAGCTGCTAATGCAGAATAAGGGTTTTCATCAAAAGGTATAGTCATTAGTTTTCTATCATTAGATCCCCAATGAAAAGTTCTTTGATCTTGAGATATTTTAATTATGCCTTGTTCTTCAGCTCTAATACCTACGTTTCTTAAACCTACGTTTTCATCACTAGCTATAGCTAAAAAAGCAGTTGGATTTTTTCTTGCCATAAGTAATAAATCTCTTCTTAATTCTTTAGAACTTAACGAAGAAACTTTTGATCCTATTTCAACTCTTAATACAGCTTCTGCATGGTCTATATCCATTTCTTTTGCTGCAAGCATTGCGTCTAATTCTACGTTAATATCTTCTAATTCATCTTCCGCTACTACTTCTGCTTCCCATTCGGTATATATAGTATTTTTCTTTGGATGATATAATGAAAGTAGTTTTTGTAAATTTTGTTTTTCTTTTGGAACAGCTAAAACTCCATCTTCAAATACAATGTGTCCTAGCGTTACTTCACCTTTTTGTTCACTAACAAACGGTGAATTTTGATTTGTTGCATATCTTAATTCTTTTTGCTCCCCTGTTTTTTCGTCAAACCATAATAATGGATGTCTACTAGTGTTTCTAGAATTTAAAGTATATGTTAACGGTTCTTTTTCGTTTAATAGATAGTATCTTCTATCTTTCATCTCCCATTTAGGGGCTTGTATTTCTTTAGTTTTTGACATGATATAATATAATATAATTAATAAAAGTAATAGTTACCCCCGTTAGTTTAACGAGGGTAAGTACTACCGCAATCTTATTGTTGGAATAATACGAAATTATTCGCAGCTTGAGTAACCAAACATCTTTCAGATAACCAGTTAACTTGCATCGCGTCTAAGTTAGTAGTGTAAGCACCACCAGCAGATCCTGTGATCCAGTTTTTGTATCTTCTGTCTTCAGTTTGAGAAGCTCTATATCTAACGTGTAAGAATGGTCTTCTTATGTTAGTACCTAATTGTTGGTCATACACAGTTGATGTTCCAGCAGGTATTAATACACCTTCTATTCCACTTACTGCAACTCCACCTCTTGTAGAAGCATCGTTTAAGTATTTCCAGCTAGTTTTGTAGAAGTCATAAGAACCTCTTCTAAAACCAGAGAAACCTAAATTAAGTGCCATATCTTCAGAGTTTTCAAATAAACCATAAGCAGTACCACCAGATTGTCCAGCAGAGATTTGCCCTAGCATATCATCAAAATCTAAATCAAGACCTCTATTTAAGAAAAGCATGTTTTCTTCGATAGCTCCTTGAGTATCTAGGTTTTTAAGTACTTGATCAAAATCAGAAATACCAGTACCTCCAGAAAATCCAGATAGTATGTTACCTCTTGATTGAATAGCAGCAAAAAGACCTTCAGATCCATAAGCGTTGATACCACCACCAAATCCTTGGATGTTAGCTTGTTGAGCAGCAAAACTTTGTCCACCAGCTCCAGTAGCTAATTCACCTTCAACCATTGCCATTTCTAAGTAGTCATCAAATCTTAGTCTTGTTTCAGACTCAGACTTTAGATACCATAAGTATCCTGATGTACCATCTTCTGTAGCAACTTCTACCCATCCAATCTGTGCCATATCAGAACCATTAATTTGGAATGAATCTTTTATGATAATAGGATTGTTAGAATATTGAGTAAATGAAGGTTGAATAGATTTGTAAGAACCAGCGGCTAAACCATTGTCTACAGGTCCAACAGATCCTTTAGCAAAGATAGAACCGTAAACAAACATTTTAAGGTTTGTAGCTCCAACTCCTAAAGCATCCCAGTTAGCTGCAGTAAATGGATAAGCAATAACTCTTTGTCCAATACCACCTGGTAAACTAGTAGATACCACACCTTTTAGTGTAACACCAGTAGATGGGTTCATTACAACGATTGTATCATTTGGAAAAATAGCATTTGATACAGCTGGGTTACCACCTAAAGCAAATTCTAATTGTGCAACACCTGCACCACCAGTTTGATTTACATTGTTATAAGAAACGTGTAATCTATTTTGTTCTGACCAAATTACTTGATCAGATGTCATTGGCATTTCAGCGCCAACCATTCTAAGGAAACCATTTAAAGTTCTGTTTCCATATCTTTCTACCTCAGCTTCATATACTTCAGGTAGGTACTGTTGTACAAAGTCGTTTGCACCACCAGTATTAAACGCTAAATAATTGTTTTGTAGCGCTAATTGTTGTTGAGAAGGTATTATACTTCCAAACACAGGAGTAATTTGTCCCATAATAATTAATTTTGTTTTTAGTTAAATTTTCTTGTTTTAATCTTCAGTTTTGAAGAATCAAGACCACTGATCGATTTAACTTTTAATCCACCAACAAATACGTCTCCGGTAGGCGATGGCCTAACATCTTCGGATATGTTTTTAGATTTAGCAACAAGATCTTTAGTAGCATCGGATTTACCTTGCTCATAAAAATGTTGTGCTATCTTGTCAACGTTTTCAGCGGCATACATAGCTTTATGATAACCTTTAACATCTTTTACATTACCTTTGTCATCTAAGAACTTCTTAATTGTGTTTGCAATATTCGATTGTTTAGTTGCAACTTCACTTGGATTTTTAACACCGTATCTAAATTTTTTTTCACCAACATTAATATCAAAACCTTTGAAATCATTAGTGAAATACTCTTTAGTATTAGCTTTAAAAGCCTCATGTTGTTGTTGAGCTGTGTTTTGCTCTTCATTATAGCGATTGAAAAAGTCCATAGCTTTTTGTTGGTCTCGTGTAATACCAGGTCTCAACTTGATTTCCTCGTAATATTTACTTTTTAAACCATCTAAATGCTTTCGGGCTTTAGCAACCTCTTCTTTATACGCAAGTTTCTTTTTACGAATCTCACGTTCCTCGTCCACTTCTTCATCATATGAAAAATTATCTTCAATCATGAAATTAATTTCACTTGAATCTAAGTGTGATTTGGCTTGTTTGTAATACTCTCTTAATAGAGTATCGTTGTCTACGTTAGAATAATCTGCATTTAATCTTACATAATCTTCTAATGTTCCACCAGTTTCTTTCATAAAGTCTACGACTTTTTCAATGTTTTCTGGTAGCTTAGCTATTTCTCTTGCCTCTTCTGGAGTTGGAGCAATAACTTTTTCTTCAATTTTTTCCCCTAATTCTACTATTTCTTCTTCAACGACCTCTTCTATAGGTTTTACTTCTTCTTCAACTTCAGAAATCGGGCTGGGCTCTGATACTTGTTCGTCCACTTTAGGGCTATTTCCGGTTTGTTCGCCCACAACCACCTTCTTTGTTTCTCCGACTTGAATGGCATCTGTTTCTTCTGTTTTAGGTTTTGATAAATCGACTTTAATAACATCGTCTTTTACCAATTGTTTAGGTTTACGTTTAATTTTAAACGTGCCTTCTTCTTTTACTTGTTCTGACATAATATAATATAATAAAAATTAATAAATAGTTTATTGCGGTTCAAACTGCTCTAAACCAAATCCGCCTAAATTATCCATACCTGCTGATTCAAAATCTGTAGGTAACAAGTCATTTTGACGTTGCTCAATCATTTTAGATTGTTGCGTTGCTTGTATTTTTGTTCTTTTATCTTTACGATCTTCTATAAATTGTTCTTTTTGTCTATCGGTGTTAATTTTAGCTTGTGCTAATTGTAACTGATAATTAAACTCTTCAGCCATTAATTGTTTTTTAATTAATGCTTCTTGCTCCATTCTTTGTATTTCAAATTGAGATTTAGCTTGTTCAATTTGTATTGAAGTTTGTGCTAAAGCTTGTTGTTTTTCAACTTCATTCATAGCCGCTTGTTCAGACTGTTGCATATTAGCCTGTGCTTGAGCTTGAATCATTTGTTGTTGATTAGCTTGATCTCTTTCTTGCTTTTGCTTTCTTTTAAGCTTAAGCATTTGATTTGCTAACTTAAGATTTTTTATTTGTCTAATATCTATAGCATCTTCCAAATCAATACCTTGATTTTGTAATGCTATTTGAATATTTTGTTCTAACTGTGCTTTTTCTTCATCATCAGGTTCTAGTTCTAAAAATATACCAAAATCATGAAGATTTAAAGAATCTATTTCTTTTAATGTTTGAACATTAAAAACAGATATACTTTCTTTTAAAGAGTTGGCTGTTAATGGAAACATTAAAGCATCAGCTATTCTTAATGAAACATTTTCACAAGCTCTTAAAGTTAAATATAAGCTAGCATCTAAAATATGTTTTGTAGCTATGTTAGAAGCATTGGCAGCCATTTTTTGCAATCCGACTAAAGCGTCCTTGTCTGGTAAACTGCCGTCTCGCGCTTCATTAAGACCTGTTACGTCTCTTATCATCTGTAAATAATACTGATATGTATTTACAAGTGATGCTATTTTTCCGTTTGCACTGGAGGTTTGTAATTCTTGTATAGGTACCTTACCTCTATTAGGATCACCATCTTGTGTTAAACTTCTTCCAACTATACTACCAGTTTGAAAGTACATATTTAAAGCCTCTTGTGGATTGTAATTAGTTCCATTACCTAAATCCACCTCTGCTAAACCATCTACATCTACAAAAACACCATCTGGAACCATACGTTGAATTACTTGTTGTAATTTTAACGATGTTAATTGTATCATATCGGCAAAACCAGTTATTCTACTAACAAGAGACTCTATACGACCTTGATATAAATTAGGCGCACATATAGTATAGTTCATATTAACCTTTGTTGTGTCAGAAACTGGTCTTGTCATGTTTTCAGCTAATTTCCATTCTAACATTTGAGGTACACCCATTACTTTAGCTCCACTAAATAAAACCTCTATAGATCTTGAAACCCTATTAAAGTTATCGCTAGGTGGAGGGTTAAAAGTATCTGGTTTTTCTAAAGTTTTTTCTAAACCGGTATCAGTTTGTTTTATTTTAAAAACTTGATCAATAAATGTTTTATATTCAAAAAATAATATTTGAACTAAATCATTATCGTAATTAGGATTAGCTATATAACCATCTCTACCTGGATATTTAACCATTTTTTCTAACTCTTGATCAGTTAAATATGGAAACCTTTTTTTAATTTCAGCTAAAGTCATTGACTTTATTTCACCTATATAATATATGTCTTCAAAATTAGGATCATTAGTATAAGAATATACTAAATTAGCAGGATCAACATACTCTACTAAAACACCATTAGATTTAGTAAAATTTGTTTTTACAGATCCTATACCTATTGTTGTAATATCTTCAATAACTCTTTTTTTAGTTAAATGATATTTATTATTAGCTAAAACATTGTTTATAACTTCTTCTTCAGCTATTTCTATACTTTGTTTATAGCTTAATTGCATATGCAATTCTAATTCTTCTTTAGTTCTTGGAAGATCTACAGCTGGAATATTTGATTGTGAAAAGTCTTGACCAGTATTTTGCTTTGCTGTTTCTAACAAATCTTGAGAGTACATATCTCTAACTATGTTAGTTGCATATTGAGTTCTTTGTTTTAAAGCAAAAGGATCTTGTGAAAAAGCTTTTATATCATAATTTTTAGATGCAATACCATTTACTACTATATCTACAAATTTAGGTATAATAGGTACTGGCTTCCAGTCTAAATTTAAATAAGATAAATCACCATTTATAGATAATTCATCTTTATATTTTTGTACGTTTTGCTCTCCTCTAGCATATAACCTAAGATTATGAAAATTTTGGTAACCTGTATTCCATCTACTACCATTAACTCTACCACCTCTAAACCATTCATACTCAATGGCTTGTCCTACTAATAACCCATATTCTAAACTTCTCTTTTCCTCTTCAGATACCATCTGATCAGGAAACGCACTATTAACACCAGTGTTTAATTTCATCTAATTAATTATTTTTGATTCTCTACCTTTGTTATTATATTTTGCAAAACTTAAATTAACAGGTTGTCTTACAGTTTCAGGTATGGGTCTATATTTGTTTTTATTACAAGCCATGATAGCTAAACCAGAGCTTATAGATGCATCGTGTTTTGTTCTATTGTTTATATCAAATGCTGCCCAGTCTTCTAATGTTCTTTGAAAATACATCGTTCCATACTGTTCATTGTTGTAGCCAACAAACATTTCAATATAAGCTTCAATAGCCGCAGCATGGGCTTGTTTTACATCTTCACTCGAATTAGGTATACCACCTATTTCTTTTTCAGTTACAGATAATTTGTGCATTGTTTTATCTGGTCGGTTCATAGAATAACCTCTGTAACCTCTTCTTTTAAAATGATACAATAGTCTTGGTTTATTATTTTCTGCAAGTATAGGCATACCATAAAAAACACAAGCCATAAGTACATCTTCAAAAAACATTTCAGCAGTTTGTGGTCTAGCTATATATTCTAAAAAAAATAAATTAGGTGGAGCATCTTCCATGCTAAACTTAGTTAAACCATGTAATGAACCTTTAGAACCTCTACCGTCTACAGTTCCTGATATATCGTAACTGTCACACCCAAAAGCACCCATGTGTTCATTTCCTGGAAACTTTCTACCATTTTTTACAAGAACTCTGTTTTGTTGACTAACATTTGGCACCCAAGAAACAAAAAACCTACCTTGTTTGCTTGGAACAAACATAACGCTTGTATCTTTAATCCCACCTTCCCATTGAAAATTACCTTGTGTAACTGTGTTTGAGTGTTTTAAATCTTCGTTATAATCTATTTGTTCGTATATTTTTGTTAAATTAAATAAAGATTGTTTAGTCTCATCTCTAAAAGCATGTTTTTCTGTACGTGGAAACTGTCTATATAGTTCATTAAGCGCGTCAGGATCATCCTTAAGGCCATCTACTTCATTTTCCCAGTGTTCGATAACACCAATTTCAATCGGGAAACCATCTGGTCCTTTTTTGGGTTTTTTGGGTGTCTCAAAGACAGGTAACCCATAAGAATCGATGTATCCTTCGTAATTCCATTCCATAGGTATGAACAAGCTATATAATCCCGAGCTAGTCTGCCCATTGCGGTTTCTTCTGGTAACGTCTGAATCATCGTATAGTTTTTTATAATTTCTACCTCCTTTGTCTAAAGCGTTTGATGTTGACCCCATCATACACTTACCTATAATTCTAGAACCTAATCGTAAACAAGTTTTCGTAACTCTCCAGTTATTTAATATATTATCAGGTTTTTCCCACTTACCAGATTCATCGTGTACTAATAATTGTAATTTTTCACCATCATAGCTGTTGTCTCCAGTGTTTTTCCAGTCAATAGTTGTATCTAATCCTTCTATCTCCTCTAACTTTTCATTGCTATCTAATTTACGTCTTGTAAATCTACTAGCGGGAACTCTATATGCAAGTTCTGTTTTTGGTCGATCCATACCGTCTTGAATCGGTTTGAAGAAAAATGGATAGTTGACGGAAATTGGTACGATTTTATCGGTAAACATTTTCTTTGCATCAGCCCCGGACTTCGAAAGGACACCGTATCTAGCATCACTAGAGATAGTGGCAAGGTTGACAGTTTCACCTGATGCCATGAATGAAAAACCAGACCGTCTGTTTTTGAGGTAGCACATTCCGTAGCAACGGTAATCTGCTTTACAAGCTTCCCAGAATATATAGAATAATCTGTTTGCTTCCCTAAAATCTGCTTGCCCAACATCAATCTTGGACCACTGCAGGTACATGTAATGAGTACCAGTAATATAAGTAGCTTCACCTTTATTAGTGAACCAATAGCCTTCGTGGCGCCTAGCAAATTCTCTATCAATATACGCATACCATTTTTCTTTAAAATCATCTGGATATTCTTTCCAGTCAAATATTGTTTTAATTTTATTTAATGTTTTAGGATACTCATGTACTTGCCATTTGTCGTAATCCTTGTTAACATCTTTTTGTTTTGGTAATGCTATTTTTAAATTTTGTATTTCATAAACCTCACCTATTTCACCGGTTTTAGATATAACAATAACATCATATTCTTTATTGTAACCATAATCCCATTTTTTAGATTTATTTAATCTTTTTATGGCTTGTGGTTTTATATGATCAATTACTTTGTATAATGTTTGCTCGTACATTATTTAGATCTTCTTTCTGCAAAACCTCCAAAAGCTTCTTTTTTCTTTTCTTCTTTTGGTTTATCGTTTAACATATCCTCTTCTTCTTTAATACGGTTGAGTATTTCAAAAGCATCAAATATAGCTAACTTTTTAGTTGCAGCGGCGTTTTTTAATCTATCAGCAGATATATCGTCATCAGAATCTACAATAGCTTCTTTAGCTACTTTAATTAATTCTTCAACCGCTACGTGCCCAGCGTGGATTATATTCTTCTTCGTTTCCTTGACGTTCATGTTTAATTACAATATCATTAGATTTCATACAATAAAGACGTTTGCCATCAACGACAAAGTCATATTCTCCGTTAGGTGTGTAACCAACTAAGTCTCCCTCGTTGAGTCCTAGCGCTTCTAAGGCACTATTACCATATTTTAATACACCAATAAGATATTGCTCCTGATCTGACACTGTATTGTCATTACTTTTGATTGGACTTATGAAACATCTATCATTGATAGTTATCCATTTATCTTTTCTTTTGTATAAGTAAACTTGATCTAATTGAACAAAATATAAACCATCTTTGAAATAAGACTTACTATTTTTTTCTTCACCTCTCATGTTGTACCATCTTCTAAACACGTTATGATGAATCATTATTAAATCACCTTTTTTAATATCAGTTTTAAATGATAAAGGTGTTTCTATAACTTTAGCTATATTATTTACAGACTTAAAAGTTTCTACTTGGGTATTGATTATAAGGCTTTTGTCACCTACTTTGACTTTATTAGAATATCGCTGGCCAACAGGCTCAACGATAAAATCAAATAAACTTTTCATTAATATTCTAAATCATACTCAACGGAGATTGCCATGTTACAGTTGAACTTTTTCCATGGCAATACCTCGTCTCGTTTTTTGATGTAAATATTATAAGAATTATCTGTCTTATCGGAAAGTATATGAGATATTGTATGACCACCATATACTGACTGCCCCAACGAGTAGTGCATAGCATCAGTTTTATAGTCAGAACCAATACTTATCTTTCTAATTACAGACGACATTACTTCTTATCTTCTTCTTTTTCAATAGGAGTAAATGATCCATCTTCTAAATTAATATTAATAGATCCATACTCGTCTTCTAATTCTTTTTTGAAGTCTTCAGTCTGCTTGTTAACTTCATGGAACTTACCCAATACTGCGGTTTTTTGGGCTTCTAAAAATCCAACTTCGTTTAAAAATTTGTTTAATTCTTTTTGAAAGTCCTGAATTTTTTTCAGTTGGTCTTTGGTAATCATTTGTTTTACTTCACTCATTTTAATTTAATTTAATTGGTTATTAATGTATTAATATAGTTACAGGTTTTCTTCACTTTTTAAATAAACTTGTAGCTTTTTCAGTTGTCCGACCACCGAAATAGGCTAAAACAACAGACATCATTACTTTTTCAAAAGTATCGTTCCACGTTTCGCCTATATGAAACGGAATAGAATCTATGCTATCAAGTAAACCAGCAATAGAAAATATAACAATACACCACACTAAAACTAGTGGGCGTACATTTTTCGAAAGCCACGAATCTGACATTGAATCGGCTTTCCATCTTGATGTAACAGCTTCCATCTCTTTATTTTGTTGTTCAAATATAAGCTGTTGTAGTTTTATTTTATCTTCACCACTTACGTCGGATTTACCGATAGCGGCTATAGCTTCAGCAGGTGATGTTACACCGCTTAGCACACTACCTAACGCGGGGTTAACTAATGATGCAGCACCGAACAATAGTTTACCTACTGTAGTTTCTGCGAATTTTTTTTTAGGTTTAGACATATTTATTCTGCTTTATATGCGGGCGCTTCCCACGGTAAAGTTTTATCACCTTCATCAAAAGATGATCTTAAATATTTTTTTCCTTTCCAGTACATTGCATCTTTATCATAATCTAAATCACCTCTTGCCATTTGATGTATATGAACATTTTCGTGATTTATAGTTTCTTTTATTAACTCTGGATCAGTTATATCTTTATTTATTAAAATGGTTCCCCTTTTGTCAGCTCTACCTATAACATCACTTTCTTCAAAAGCAACATTAACTATTGGAGTAGGAAATTTATCAAAAGGTGGTTTTAGTTTAAAACTCATTTTCCTGGAAACATTTTATTAAGAGTCTCTTTACGTTGTTGGCAGCCACAGGGTATGTTTAAACCCTGTGACACCGCATCAACAACTTTTTTAATACCAGTTACTTTAGTGAAAGACTCTATTTTATCACCTAAGCCTTTAGGTTTCATCTTAGCTAAATACTGCTGCTGAGAATTGAACAAATGTTAAAGCTTGTCCAGTTGCACTAACAGTTGCAGGAATACCTCCTATTTTTGCAACAATACCTCCTGGATTAGAAACCCAAGCATCTTGTACAACATCAGCAACATTGTATCCAGCTGCAGCAGCTGTGTGCGTTAGTGTAAGCACGTCTTCAGCGGCAACACCTGTGTTCATGTTGATAACTGTGCTTGTAGCGTTTACAGCAAGAACACTTAAAATATCCTTTTTCTGAATAACTACACTTGTTTGGCCATTAACCGCTGGCGTAAGCGGGATTTGTAAATAACTCATAATAATAATTTTTGTTTTGTTAATTGTTTTTATTTGGGTATACTAATAATGGTGTTATTTGGTTTAATGTTTATATCCTTTTTTAGTAGAACCTTTAGACATATTTTTTTCAATAGCAGCTTGTCTTTTAGCTTCATAACCACTTAAGTCCCCGCTGTTATCTAAGTCTCCTAAAATTTTATTTATACCATAACTTTTAGAGCTGTGAATACCTTTATTTGGTCCATCATTCGTTGTCCCATAAAGCTTTTTAAAATCAGCATATATAGGAGTTGATCTAGAGTATGTAGTAGGAGAGTTTGCGATTCTACTTCTACCACCAGGAGCGTCGGGATTTTTATATGAAGGTGTAGTATCGCCTGTTCGACCACCACCAATATTGCCATAAGTTCTACCTTTTAAATCCTTTTTAGATTTTACTTCAGGTATACCATATCCTCTCCTTGTTGTATTAGCTTTTTTGCTAGCATATCTTCCAGCAATATCACCAAAATCATTTAAAACCTTTTGTCCTAAACCTGCACTTGAATTGTTTTGTAATAAATTTTTAAATGTTTTTTGATAAGCTGAAGCAGAGTCTTTTTTAGCCTGCATTTCCCCTGCGTAAACATCTCTATTTCTATCGCCTAACATCGATTGCATTGCGTAATTACTAGCGCTATTAATAGATTTAATTGTAACTGGATTATTTTCAGAACTTGAAGAGCTACTTGTAGACGAGCTAGAACTAGATTTCATGTTTTTTGCCTTAGTATTTCCATAATTTAAAACAGCTTTTCTATCGTTTACATCAATTCCAGCTGCAGCCATAGCACTCATATCTTTTGCAGAAGATGTAAGATTGTTATAAAAAACATCCTCCCCCTTATCTACAATTGGTGTTGAGCTTTTTGAGCTAGAACTAGAAGGCGTGCTTGAAGTTGTCGTTTTGCTTTTGCTTAAAGTAGCACCACTATCATCTATTTTAAAACTAACATCTCCTGTTGTTGAATTTTTTGGTTTTTGATCTTTTTTTGCTTTAGCTAATCTAGCTGCTTTTTCAGCTGCCGTTTCTGGATCATCAAGTTTACCTGCTCCATATGCTTCTTTTATGTATTTAGATGCACCTCCTGATATTTTGCCAGGTTGCATCATTTCTTGATCTCCAACTAATTTATAAGCACCAAGAGATTGGTTTTGATTCATATCCCCCATTTGCTTGTAAGTGCCTGGCATTTGGTAGTTGTCATGACCGTGAATATTTATTTGTTCACCGTTGTTTCTAATGTGTTTTGCTGATCCCATAATTTTTTTTATTTATTGTGTTGCATATGTTTAGACAAGAAAGTATGATCGTGTCTAATGTCTCCAGCTAATTTTGATATATGTTTTTCATCAGCTGTTTGGTTAATATCTTTATATTTGCCTCCTTTTTTTTGATCATCTAAAACATCTCTTTTTAAATAATCTATGTGAGCTTTGTCATCTTTGATAGCATCTTTTGCGTTACCTTTAGTTATTTTTGTATCCATAATTTATTTTTTAATTTAATGCCACCAAGTTTGATATACCTCCAGCAACACCTGTTATTTGAACAACAGAAACTGGTAATACAAATCCTTGAGCAGGATTAGTAAATGTTATTGTTTCATTATCAGCTGTTAAAACTGATATACTAGGTAATACATCAAAACTGTAAACTAATTGTATATCTGCTGCAATATTAACAGCTTGATCTAATATAAAGTTAGATGAATTAGTTACAGTTGCAACTTTAGTACCAGCAGGAACACCTACACCACCCACGTTCATACCTGCTTGAATTAAAGTATTAGGTGATTTTAAAACTAAAGCTGTGTTTGTTGATACGTTGTTGTTATTAGTAGTAATAGTTGAGCCATCAGCTCCAGGTGATGTACCTACAAACAAATTATATTCACTCCAACTTCCTTGATTTATACTAAAAAATGTAAGTGTTTGACCAGCTTGCATTACAACTGATTTATTTAAAGTTACAGTTGTGTTTGTATCGTGTACAACACGAGCCACCATAAGATGATCGTTAATACCTATAACTGGATTCATTGTAGGACATGTTATATACATACCCACTTGAATATTTCTATTTAAAGTTAAAACTAAAGTAACAGAAGGAACAGCATTAACAACAGAAGTTGCTGTTGTCGATTGTATTACTTTAACCGTACCATCAATTAATTGAGTTGCGCTTACAACAGGAACAACTCCACTCTTGTAAGATTCTGTGTAATAATTTCTAATCATTTTTTATTTTTTTTATTTTTATTTTTATTACAAAAGTTTCTAGCAGCTTCAACACTACCAAATCCCCATTTTTTTAAAGCCATAGCTTTTCTAGTTGGCTCACCATTAGCACCTTTCATTGCTCCTTTCATACCAGCAAATCTACAAGCAAAAGAAACTCTTCTAGCACCAGTACCAGACGTTTGTCTACTACCTAATTTTTTACCAGTTTCTTTAGTATAGTCAGATCGCATTTTACGATTTTGTTTTTCGTAAGCTTTTTCTTTTATAGCTGGACCTTCTACTTTATAAGCCATAATTTACTTTCTGTTTTTAGGTAGTATTTTAATTTTTCCATTTTCAGTTCTAGCTCTACTGCAGCTATCGTTTATACAAGTTCCTGAATAAGTGCCTTTTCCATATTTCCAAGATACTCTTTTTCCTTTTCTACTTTTAACAGGACCGTGTGATTTTTTTGATGGTCCGCCACAATATTTTTTTAATAATGGTGAATTTAACATAACTATATTATTTTGTATTTAGTTTTACCGTTTTCTTTATAAGCTTTTAAACATCTTCTTCTGTTTGCATCTTCAGACACATAGCTTACATGCACCCAATTAGGGTTTTTATCTGTACCAAATTCCCAAATAATCTGATCGAAATCTAAATTATTTTTTATATACTCATACATCTCTGCATTAGTTTTATGACCATAGTTATCGTCTAAGTCAAGTGCACAACCAATACAATGTTGAGAGGTTGTACTTCCGCCAATGGCAGAATTGAGTTGGGGCGAGCGATAGAAACTATTAATAGCGATTGGACCACCCACCCATTTGCGTAGAGGTTCAAACACTTGTTCTGCAATAGTTTTCATGTTAATTAAATCTATTTCTCTAGGTGTATTGTCAATACCAAGCCTAGTTGCCGTGTGAGATTTAATCCCTTCTTTAAGCGAGATGTGTTCACTTATTCTATCACTCATTATAGTGAGTTTTTACTTTGAACTTAAACCTGGGACACCTTGACTCATTTGACTTTTGTAAGTCTTAGTAGTTATTGGTCCTGGGCTGTAAGGTGTTGGAGCTTTTAATACTTGCATACAGTTATCACCATATCTTGAGTTACCTTTTGCTAAAGGTCTTCCTACTTCTGATAAGGGTCCGTCCCATATTGTATTTTGTCCTAATTGTCCTGGTTGTTTTGCCATAATTTAAAATTTATCAGAGTATAAACTATTTACTCCTTGTTGATCTATATCTATTGGTGTAGCTAATGGTGGATTCATTGCTGGTTTTATACCAACAGGATCTAGTTCTTGTGAACTAATCGCTCTACCACTTCTATCTACACTCTCAGGTGTTGTTAATGAAGAAAAGTTTTTCATTTGACCTTTACCCATAAAACTTGGATCTGGTCTAACTGAAATAGCTTCATTTTGTATATCTTCTTTAGATGAATCACTTGAGTGCTTGTGATCTGTAGCAATAGGTTTGTCAGAAGTTGTTTGACTTCCGCCAAGAATACCACCAATACTACTAGCAGCAGTTTTCTTTTTAGATAACTTTGCACCTATAAGAGCACTAGCTATTGAACCAAAAAATGCCATTATTTTCTTTTTTGTAATTTTGAAATAGCTAATTGTAGTTTAGCAATTTTTTTATCAATTGACGAAACTTCTTTTTTTACTTCTACTTTTTTTTCTTTTTTTCCCATGATTATCGGTTTTTATCTTTATTTACATTATTTATAGACGTAATCATAACTTTGTCTATATAGGTTTTGCCTTTCATTATTTTATTTCTCGAGGTTGAAGTCGGTATATCTTCAATACCAAGCATGATACGGTACATTCGACTTATTAGTTGTTTACACTTGAAGGAAACTTTATAGATATTGTACTTTTGAGTTGTGCGGTTGTGTTTTCTCCAAACCGTTATCCAACCTTCTTTAAGTAATCTGTTCCAGCGTCTATTATCCCAACTATAAGAATATGTACCGATTTTAAAATCTTCTCGTTTAAAAAGATCCATGCAATCGAAGTATATAAGTAATTCTAGATCCGCATCATTTAAATCATTATTTTTACAGGCCCATTTTCTAATAATTCTGTAATGTTTTAAAAGATTTAAACTTCTAATGTCACTAGCTTCTAATCTCACAATACAACTACTACGTTAGCCATATTAACAACTTGATATATTTCTTTATTAATTTCTATTTGATGGCAATTATTTTTATCAAAATAAATTACATCATTTTTATTAATTCCAATAACATTGCTTCCAGCTGATAATACAGTGCCTTCAGCGTATCTTATATCCTCTCGTTGTTTTTCTGCTAAGAAAAGACCTCCTTTTGTTTCAGAGACACCTTGCTTAGTCATGTTTACTATTAAATTATTCCCTATTGCCTTCATTAACTCTAAGATTATTGATTACACAATCGGTTGATAAAATAGTTGATGCTACTGATGCCGCGTTTCTTAACGCACTTTTTGTGACAAGTAAAGGATCAATAATCCCTGACTCAATCATATTAACCATATTTCCTGTAACTACATTTAAACCTTTTCCTTCTGTTAAAGATACTTTATGGTTAACTATACCTGCATTGCTTAAAATGGTCTTAAAAGGTGCTTTAATTGCTCTTAAAAGTATGTTTTCATAAGCGTTAGAAGTTTGAACTTTTTGTGATGCATTAAGTAATGCAATACCACCACCTGGAACAATACCTTCTTTTATAGCAGCTTTAGTTGCGCATATTGCGTCTTCAACTCTATCTTTCTTTTCTTTTAATTCAACTTCTGAATTAGCCCCTACTTTCACTACAGCAACTTTACCTGATAATCTAGCTAGTCTTTTTTCAGTATTAACTACTATTCCAGGGTGCTTAGCTGTTTTAAGTTTAGATTTTAAATCTTTAATGATTTCTTTAACCTCTTTACAAACTTCACCAACATGTAGTATAGTTTCTGTTTGGCTTGTAACACTTTTTTGTATTTCACCTAAGTGTTCAGGGCCTATTAAATCAATATCATCTCCAAGATCTTCATTTATAACAGTGGCTCCTGTAAGTAAAGCCAAATCTTCTAATGTTTCTTTTTTATTAACCCCGTAAACAGGAGCGTCAATTAAATTAACTTTAATATTACCCTTTAATTTATTCATTGCTAAAGCGGACATAACTTGTTGGTCTACATCAGCTATAATAAGTAATGATCTATTTTGTTTTATAGCATACTCTAAAACACTTTGTATTTTTCTAACATTTTCAACCTCTGATTCAACTATCAATACTAATGGTTTATCTAGTTCAGCTGTATTGTTTTCTTTGTTAGTTACAAAATGTATATTTTTTAATCCTCTATCGTATTGTATACCATCAATGGTTTCAAATATAGTTTCTGGTAAATCAGAAACTTCAAGTATAACAACACCAGTTTCATCTACAGATCTAAAAGCATTAGCAATAATTTTACCAAGTTCAGGGTCGTTATTAGTAGATATAGTTGCTACCTGATCAATCATATCGTCTTTAACTGTAGTAACTATTGAGTTTAAATAATCAACAACTTTATCAGTTGCTGTTTCAATACCCTTTTTTAAATCTCTAGCGTTTTCTTTTGTTATAACTTTATAAGCTTCATCTAAAATAGAATGAGCTAATACTGTTGCGGTTGTTGTACCGTCTCCAGCTTCTCTCACTGTTTTTCTAGCAGCTTGCTTTAATAAAGTTGCTCCCATGTTTTCAACAGGATCAAGAAGTGTAATGGCATCAGCCACTGTTACACCATCTTTTGTAATAATAGGTTCACCGGTTTGATCTTCTAACATAACACACTTACCACTAGCTCCAAGAGTGGAGCTAACGGCTTGTGTAAGTTTTGTAATACCAGCAAACACATTGTTTTTAGCATCTGAACCAAAGTTCAGATTTTTCACAATTGCATTTGACATAATTTAATTTAATTTAATTTGATTGATTAATATTATTTAAACGTCTTAACTACTTTAGGTCCTTTTAAGAAATCTACTTTCTTTGCATAGTGATCAACACTACCATCAATTGCAATTTCTGCGGCTTCCATAGTTTCACGTCTTGTTACATCGTACCATTTGTCTTTTTCTACAAGGTCACGGTGTTCGGTTTGAAAATAACCATTAGGTAACTGAACTATTCTCCAATGTTTCTTTTTGGATAAATGTTTCCATACGTTAATAGTTTCTTCGGTAATCTGCGGTGTTTGTGGTTGGCCCATACTTGAGCTCAACGAATAAAAATAAGTCATCGTGTTTTGGTTTTAAGGGTTAAACTTTATTTTTGGTTAATATTGCTTCGCTAGCAATATAGGTTTAGTTATACTATCACTTGTTTTTTACAAAACTTACACTATTCCACAGGTGGTACAGGTGGGTTTTGCCATGTAAAGTATAAATCTTCATTTACTGGTGTAATTTCTTTTTGTATTTGTGCTTCAATACTAGCTGCCATTGCAGCTACATCTAATGCATCTTCAAGCCATCCGATTACTACATTTTCAAAAGCTTCAGTGTTTTCATAAGGTACGAAAGGTTCTCCAGCTACATAAGTAAAGCTTTGAGCACCTATTTGTGATGCGCTGTAAGTTTGCCCTCCAGATTCTTCAGAACCTGAGTAAGTCCAATGCACTGTGTATATAACATTATCCTCGCCTTCAGCTTGAATATGTGCATTCATTTGGTTAATTGTCCATTTGTAAGTAATTGCCATTTTTATTGTTTTAATTTATTAATTTAAGGACAGTTACTTTGTGATTGAACTGTTCCTGTGCTTCCTGTTATTCTAAACCAGCCGTCTGGTGGGTTAGGGCCTGATGGAAAATAAGGCCAGTTAGTTCCGCTACCTCCATTTAATGGTGTTGTTCCAGCTGAATTTGTATATACTATATCACCTACTACTGGATAAGTTCCGCTACCGTTGTGATAATATGTTGTTTGCGAAGATAATTGATTACATATTCCCGAACTACTTGATTGACCAGAGCCAGCTAAAAAACCAGTTACTGATGCACAGTCTTTATCATAACCGTACCAATCTGAAAATCTATATGGATAAGCTATAGGCATAATTTATATTTTATGGGCAAAGACACCCGTTAGTAGTTACTACCCCAGACGAACTAACTGAAATGTTAGGACACTCACTTGATGTACAACCAAAAAATGTTCCTTGTGCAAATATCCAATATGAATAAGTTTGCGATGCTCCTGTCCAAGCTGTATATGAGCCATTTACGTAGTCATATAAAACATCATTTGTTACTAACCCTGTAATGGGGTTTCTTGTTGTGAAAACAGTTGTTTTTATTTCATTACCGGACTGAGCTAATGTTAAGGTAATTTGATAATAACTCCTATCAACAGGATTTGGCGTACACCCATCGTTTACCGTAGGATATGAATTACCTGAACCATTGCTATTACCTCCATTAATCATATCATATATGGATATTGGTCCAGTTATTGTTCCTGATCCCCAAGTTCCGTATAAAGCTTCTTGGGCTATATTTAGCATTGATAATGTTCCTGAAGTTGGTACTGCCATTACTTATTACAATTACATTTGTTAGACTTTAATTCCTCTATTTCCGCTTTTAATTCTTTTATTGCTTCAATTAAATATCCTGAGATATTTCCATAAGCAACACCTAATGTATCATTTGATTCACTTATTAATTCAGGTGCTATTTTTTGTATTTCTTGAGCTATAACTCCAGAACTTGCTTTACCTGTATCAATTCTATCAAAACTAACACCCCTCATTTTATAAACCTTAGAACCATCTAAAGTTTTAATATTTTTCTTTAATTTTTTATCAGAATAAGCTATTACATCTCCTGTCATAGTTAAATTACCTGAACTATCTATAACTAATTGATCATTAGTTCCTAAGTTTGGATTATGACTGTCTGTACCTCCTGATATTTTGAATTTATCACTATCTGAGTTATCCACACCCATTGTCCAATCTAAACCTCCATCACCTATGTTAAATGAAATCATAGGATCATCACCTGCTGGATTACCTACATTTAATGATAGTCGTATTGCAGCCCCTGCGCTCGTGCTGTTATTCATAAAAATAACGTTACTTTCCGCGGCTTGATCGTGTTGAACTTGAAGTTTAACCCCAGGCGAAGTCGTCCCGATCCCAAAGTTGCCGTTATACCATGTGCCTAAAAACCCTCCAGTATCATAAAAACTAATAGCATTTGCTGCACCACTTGTCCCGCCTTTTATTTGTAATGTATCTGTTCCACTAACGAAACCTATCATATCAATAGTCGCACTTCCAGTATTTCTTACTCCTTGTAAAAACTTGCCATTTGTTGTAATTTTTACATCTCCTGAAGAGCCAATACGCATTTTTTCTGTAGCAGGAGTATTATCTACATTTCCATTAGGGGTATTAGTCCAAAAACTTAAAGCTGTTGGGGAATTTCTTGCTACACCATTTTCGTTTACAATAGCTATTCTACCTGCATCAATAACACCTTGAGCGTTAGAATTATCAAGTGTAGAAAATCCTAAATATCCATTAGAATTTTGCCCTGATGTTAAAGAAGCTCTAACTGACACTAATTGTAATATAGAATTATAATCATTATTAGTCATTTTATCGGAAAAGAATGTTGCTGTTGTAGGCTCAATTTTTGAGTTAGCGTAATTATAAGGAGGTTGTGTTGCAACTGTAAATTTACTATTAACAGGGTCTACAACACCACCTGTAGCGTTATAATTAATTACTACGTTACCTCCACTTGTAATACGCATTTTTTCTGTATTACCAGTATTTGTCCCACCTGCAACAAAACCTAAATAAGAACCTCCTCCGCTTTGTGTTTCATTTCCAAACCTTATTTCTGATTCAACATAAGTATTAGAAATTGAATACTGCGAACCAATACTTGTATAAGAATTAGGACTTGTATTTTTACTGTATATATTAATTGCTTTTGTGTTTGAATTTGCTGCAACTTCTATTCCTAATTTATTTACCGGCCCAGTCGTCCCGATCCCGACGTTGCCGTTAGTAAAATAAGAATTATAAGATAAAGTATCTACTTTAAATAAATCATCTCCATTATTTGCTTCAACTAAAAAGCCATAAGCACCTCCACTTCCGCCTCCTTTTACTTTTAATATTTCTTGTGTTAAGGTGGCTGAGTTTGCGTCTACTCTTAAGTTTGCATCTATTCCTGAAGCCACCCCGATCCCGACGTTTCCTCCTGAAAAATGTGTAATTCCATTTGCTTTTAATTGTATTGTGGCTGAACCACCACTAAACATATCAAGTCGTGCATTAGTAGAAGTGCCATCGTAAAATAATCTAGCTATATCTGTACCATCAGATTTTTCTAATAAAATACCATCATCAGATGCGTCACTTCTAATGTTTAATTTAGTTGCGGGCGAAGTCGTTCCGATTCCTACGTTGCCTCCATAAGGATTTAAAGAAAATGATGTACCAGCGTTTTCAGCATTATTTATAGATTGTAAATATCCTCTTTCACTTCCTAGGCCACCAAGATACATTGAAGATAAATCGTCGGCTCTATATTGTAATTTAAACTCTGAATTTGTAATTACATCAGATAAAGAATCAGAATTTGAACTATTTAAGCTTTTAATATTAAGAGTTGCACTAGGTGAAGTTGTCCCGATCCCTAATCTTTTATTTGTGTTATCCCAATATAAATCAGCATCACTAGTTATAGTATCACTTGCTGACCAAAAAGCTACTCTTGTTGCGGTACCAGTTCCTTTTACAGTTCCACCTGGATCAGTTGGTATAGTTATTGTTGAAACATCTATAGCTGTAACATGCCCTGTTGTGTTAGTTGTAACACTAGTCACAGCTTCAAAAGTTCCACCGAATGCTGGTGCATCCGTAGAGGTTGTGTCAGTTCTACTTGTAGTTTCGTGATTAATTGTTAATTTTCTAGGGTTAGATCCACCCGCCCAAGTTGCTGAAGTATCTATATATGTTCCTCCAATAAATTTTAATGTGTTAGTAGAATTTATATTCACATTAGCAGCAGAATCACCTTGTAAAGTCCAATAATCATAGTTTTCATAATTATCTGCTGCCCAAGCTAACTGCCCACTACCATTTGTTTTTAACACATAATTAGCAGTACCATCTGTAGTTGGAAAAGTAAATGCATTATTAAAAGTTACTGCACCTGCGTCACTAACGCTGAATTTACCATTTATATTTGTTAATAATGCCATATTATTTATTTTCTAATATTTCTATTCTTTTTTGTAATTCTTGTATAGTACCTGCTAACTACAAAAATCTTCATTTGTTACTAAACATTGTAAGTTTGCTGACATAAGAGTTCCAGTTGCAAGAGCTGATATAGACTGTAGTGTAGTTGAGCCATTAAAACTTACACCTAATTGATTTGATGTTATAGTATTAACAATAGTTCCTGCTGTAGAAGCTGAAGCTGTTGCATCCCATTTTATTATAGCTGTTATATAAGCAGAAGCATTTGTCTTTTTAATAATGCTAACCTGATACAAACCGGTAGGGTAACTTGCCATATTAAAGACATTTACCCAAGTAGTTGCTACATTAGTGTAATTATTATAACTATAAGAAACGTTACCTTTAACCTGAAGACTTGCGGTTGGTGTTGTGGTTCTTATACCTACATTATTACAATAACTACTACTTGCTACAATAAGTGGAGTACTTGTACCAACTTTAACGTGAAATGGTCCACTAGGCGAATCAGTCCCGATCCCGACGCTGCCGCCAGCTGGATTTATATAACTATCGTAATAAGAACTTAAATAAACTGTTTTAATATTTCCAGAAGTATATAAAGATAAATCACCTTCGTTACCAGCATTACCTAATTGAGACTTTGTATTACCAGCTACGTTAGTTAATTGTATAACAGCGTTTTGATCACCTCTTACCCTTAAATTACCATTCCAAACTTCAAGTTTAGCATCAGAGGCTGGTGAATTACCAATCCCTACGTTGCCACTTCCTGTAATGTTTAAAGTTCCTGCTCCATTTTTTCCAATCTTAAATACGTCATTAGGATTATCGTGAATTAGTCTAAAGTAGTTAGAGGTTGTGATACCCATATCAATTAATGGATAACCTGCACTAAACATTCTAATATTCCCGGCTACCTCTAATTTTTCAGCAGGTGTATTCGTCCCGATCCCGACTTTGCCAGCATCGTCTATCATCATAGCTGATGCTTGTTGCATGTATGAAGCTGAACCTGATCCCGTAGGACCTGCTGTCCAAAAATGTAATTCTCCAGTTGACCAATTACTATCTGTACCTGCCCCTACTTTTTTACCACCAATTGCCGCATAGGCAGTTGCATAATTACCTGAATTAGAAAGATTACTAAAACATATTAAAGGTGAATAAGTGTTGTTTGTAGCTGTATTACTGTAAAGATTTAAACCTACAGAATAACCCACTGTAGTGGCTCCACCATTTCCTGCGCTAGATAAAGTTAAAATCGGATCTCTACCATCTGCAACCCATCCAGTTCCATTAGAAGTAAGCAACCTACCGTTTGGATTTGTATATTTAAAATTACCAGAATCATTATTACTCATATTGTAATAACTTCCTGCAAAAGTCCAGTTAACATTAAAACCTCCAGTTGTAACAGAACTACCAAGTCCAAAACCTCCTGAAGTACCTGTAACAATATAACTTGGGCCGTAAGAACTAATTCTAACTTGTTCTATAGGTGTTGCTTGTCCTGTGTATAATGCCATGTACCCATCAGAAGCTGAACTATATAATTTAGATAAATAATCACCATCAGCTTGAGTGGTTCCTATTGCCGCACCTGTTGTTTTAATGTCTCCACCAGCATTAATTGTTGTTCCCACGGTTAAAGCATTTACAACACCAACATTTGTGTTACCAACACCAACATTTAATATTACTGCAGCACCTGAAATATCAGGTGAATCATCATAAAATCTTGTACCACCATAAGCATCATTTGCACCTATTTTTATACCTGTGTGCCAAGCCAAAGTTAATTTAGAATAATTACCACTTGAATTCCAGTTTTCTTTTTTTGGATATATTATATAGTATGGCTGACTATCAGTTCTTTGCCCCCATGTAATACCTGTTGCATCAGTTATATCAACAGACGATGGATCATTAGTAGGGCTAATAGTTCTTAAATTTAAAGATCTAGACGCTCCAGTTGTTGTGTTTCCTGCTGAAAATAATAAATTACCCGCGTTGTTTAAAAATGAATCTGAAGCTAAACTTGTTGCTGTAAAAGTTCCAGTATAAGAACCAGACATTAATACATCAGGTATAGGTCCACTTAAATTTGATCCAGTTAAACCATTGCCTAAGGTTATTGATGTTAAATCACCTTGAGGCTGAGCATCAACATAAGCTTTAGTTGCAAAATTTGCAGCAGCAGTAGGTGTTATACCACTTACTAATCCTGAAAAAGTTGCACTAGTACCATTTAAAACTCCACCAACAGTTAAACTATTACTACCATTAATATCTAAATTGCCAGTAAGTGTTCCACCAGATAAAGGCAAATAAGGACCACCAATAACAGTTGAAGCGTCAACCCAAGTTGGGGCTGCATTACCGTTTGATTTTAATATCTGTCCACTAGTTCCATGAGATGTACTAAATAGTATAGCTCCTGTAGAGTGAACGTCAAATAATCCGTTTATATTGGATAATGACGCCATATTAATTATTTTCTAACGTTTCTATTCTAGCTTTTAAGCTATCGTTGTCTGCTTTTAATTCTTGTATTGCATTTACCAATATTGGCACTAAATAATCATTAGTCATTTTCAATTTATCTTCATCATTTTTATTTACTACAACAGGACTTTCTCCCTCTATTTCTAAAACATCTTGAGCTAAAAATCCATATCTTTCGATTCCATCAGTTTCTTCTGAATTTCTATCTGGTTTAAATTCAAATGATTTTGGCTGTAATTGATTTATAAAATCTAATCCATAAGGCAGATCTTTAATTTGCCCCTTATCCCTTGCATCAGAAACAGTAGTCCAACCAATTTGAATAAAAGCCCCTTGATGACTAGTATTACCCATTTGTATTTCATTACTAACTGTAACAACTGAACCTAATTGACCTGGGTTGTTTGAACCTGTTCTACCCGCATTTTGCCCTATTAAAATGTTATTTGAACCGCTTGTAAGGTTGTAACCAGCAGCATCACCTATTATAATATTAGCAGAGCCCGTCGCTGCGGCACCTCCTACAGCTGCATAACCAATAGCTATATTACTTGAAGCTGATGTTGCAGATTGCATAGCGGTTTTACCTATAGCAATATTTCCACCTCCTGTACCGGAATATAAAGCTGAAGATCCTATAGCAACATTCCCTTCTGAGCCGCTATTTATAAAACCAGCATTTGCACCTAGATATACATTGTTAGATGCACTTGCTATATTATGTGCACTTCCAAAACCTAAAGAAGTGTTATCACTACCAGTTATAGCAGCGTTATCTGCAGCTTGGGATCCAACAATTGTGTTTCTATCACCTGTTGAATTAAATCTACCGGCAAGAGCGCCTAAAAATGTATTATTTTCCCCTCTGTTATATGCTCCTGCAAAGTATCCACTAGTTGTGTTATAACTTCCACTTGAACTACCACTAACACCATATTGAGAAAAATAACCTACCGCTGTATTGTAATTACCAGTTTGATAAACACCAGTGCTTGAACCTACACCAGTATTATAACCTGCACCAACTACAGCTTGAAAAGAATCATAACCTAAACAAGTGTTATGGCTTCCAGTTGTTATATGAGAACCAGCTGCTAAACCCATAGCTACATTAACTCCTCCACTTGTTACATCGTGTAAAGCAAATGCACCTACAGCTACGTTATGGGCCCCGTCAACCAATGCTTTTAATGCTTCATGACCAACAGCAACAGTATTAACCGAAGTTGTTATAGCATATCCCGCAGAATTACCTATAACCACGTTCTTGTTACCACTTGTTAAGTTTGTACCCGCACTCGTTCCCACGACTACATTGTCATCACCTGTTGTTAATGCTACTTCCATAGCACCATTACCAATAGCTATATTATTATCACCAGAGGTTATTCCATATCCAGCTTGCATACCAACACAAGTGTTATTACTACTTGTTGCTTTATATAATGATCTTCTACCAACTCCAACATTTCCTGCTCCAGCCCCTATTGATCCCCCAGTTCTTTCTCCAACAAAAGTGTTAAAATTACCAGTTGTAACCCCGTAACCAGCTTGGTGGCCAAAAGCCGTATTAAAAGCTACCGTGTTTTGAAACAAAGCATATCGACCAACAGCTGTATTATCACTATTTGCGTTATTATAACCTGCATGCGAACCTACAAATGTACATTCGTTGCCACCTGTTGATAATCTACCAGCGAAATAACCTACGTATGTATTTTCTTGACCATTATTATCTCTACCAGCTTCATAACCCAAGGCTGTATTATAACTATGGGTATCACCGTTTAAAGTTTCCATACCGATACCAGTATTATAACTACCGGTATTACCATTTAATGCAGCATAACCCATACCCGTGTTTCGTTCACCACTAACAATACTTTGACCTGCTGCTCTTCCAACTAAAGTATTGTAACTACCTGTTGTTACATCATAACCTGCTCTAGAACCTATTAAAGTGTTACTGATACCCGAACTAACTGCTCTTCCTGCAAAAGCTCCAACAGCTGTATTATCAGATCCAGTTGTAGTTTCTAAACAGTCATTACCTATAGCTACACAATTTTCAGCAAGAGCGGTTTGCATAGCTGTTCTACCTATAGCAACATTATTGCTTTGAGTTGATATTGCAGAAAGCGCTTTATAACCTAAACCAACATTGTTAATACCAGTGGTAATTAAATCTCCAGCATAGTTTCCAACCATTGTATTGGAATGACCACTTGTCACAGAATTTAAAGTATAATGACCAAGCCCTACGTTATCGTCTCCAGTAACGCCACTTCCATTTTCCATTGACTGAGCTCCTACAGCAACATTCCTTGAGCCGTCAGTTATAGCTGTACCAGCATAATAACCAACCCCTACGTTATAACTATTATTATTATTATATAAAGCATGACGTCCAATAGCAGTGTTATTATCACCAGTGGTTAAAACTCTCATTGCAAAAGCGCCAACAGCCGTGTTAGCATTTCCATCAATATTATTTTCTAAACACTCTCCACCAACAGCTGTGTTATAAATACCTGTTGTTAAATCTTGAAGAGCTCTAAAACCAAATGCATGGTTTCTACCAGTTGTAGAAGATCCTAAAGCATTGGTACCAAAAGCAGAGCTTTCGTCACCAGTAAAACTAGTACCATTTAAAGCGTTAAAACCATATTTAGTTACTGATCCTGATGATGCACTATTATATACACTTCCGACGTCATCTATACGAAATCTTTCTTCATTATCAACTCTAAATAACATACTATCATTACTATGGTTATATTGTAAACCACCTCTTGTATTATCTGCAGCTGCTGTACTATCGGCAAAAATTAAAGAACCTGTTAAGTTACCATCCGTTGCTATTGTAATTCCACTAACAGCTCCTAAACCTCCTACTACTAAATTATTTGCATTTGCCCAATAACTTGACGGGTTTGTTACCCCGATTCCTACGTTTCCGGTAGACATAAAGGTAGTAACAATAGTGTCACCATCATCTTCAAATATTTGCCATTTACCAGCTGCTCTTTCTCCAATTTCCCAGTTTGTACCTGATACTGTAGAATCTTGACGAATAATAGAATCACCAGGTGCAGTACCACCTATATGAAGTTTAGTGTTAGCAGTAGTTACACCAATACCAACATCTCCGCTATCTTCTACGATGAATTTATTATTTATATTAGATAAATTTGCCATATTTTATTGTTATGATGCTGCAGTGAATGTAAGAGTATTTGTACTATCGTGCCCGACTTGAACTGTGTAACCTATATTTTGAGCAACACCAACAGCTTGTATATTACATGTAACGGATAATCCAGAACCTGCATTTAAGAAAGTAACTAGAAAATCATTTGATCCAACTGGTCCTGTGTCTATTATTTTATTATAAACTGGGGTAGCATTATTAGCATGAGCAACAGTGTATTTTTTAGTTACAGAAGTTCCTGTACTTGTTTCTGAAGTTAACCATACATCAAATATTAACGCTCCTGTAGTAGCTCTATTTAAAGTAAATGCTAGAGAAGCTGAAGCTGTAATAACAGCTTGATCCCCAGAAAATATACCACCACCGTCACCGCCAGGATTACTACCACCTGTTACGTGGCCTTTAGCATCAACGGTTACACTATCGTAAGTTCCAGCTGTTACACCAGAATCATCATGAGTTATGTTTGGTGTATCACCACCTGAAGAAGATATTGGAGCTGTTGCCGTTACTGCTGTTACACCATCATCATTTGGTGGAATAGCCCACGTTGCATCTTGTCTTAAGAAATATCCACCATTATAAGTAGCTTGACCCGGAGCTGGAACTATACCAGCAACCCCATCAGTATTTGCATCAGCAGGACCAACAAAAACCGGGTTAGCCGGTATTGTTACAGTAGAAACATCTATTGCTGTAACGTGTCCTGTTGCATTACTTGTTACACTAGTAACAGCATCAAATGTACCACCAAAAGCAGGCGCATCTGTAGAAGTTGTATCTGATCTTGATGTAGCATCGTGTGTTATAGTTAATGTTTTATTAGATTCTCCAGTTGTAATATATGTACCGCCTGTGAACGTTGCTGTATTAGTTGTAAGTATATTACTTGTGTTCGTTCCATCAGATAATGTCCAGTATTGGTAATTATCTAAAGTTGGGAATGTAACTAAATCTAATTCACCGTTTATGTATTGAGATGCAGTACCTGCACCAGCTATATTAATTGTACCACTACTGGTTACTGGAGATCCAGTTATAGTAAGTGCATCACCTGTTTCTGTTAAATCTACACTTGTAACTGTACCTGTAGTAGGTGTTGTCCATGTGTTAACCGTGGCAGCGCCGCCACCTGATGTTAACACTTGCCCTGCTGTACCATAAGTTGCGGCACCTAAACTAATACCTACATTAAATCTAGCAGTTTCTTGCATTTCAACAGGACCAACTATTGTAGTTGTATCAGTTGTAGCATTACCAAGTGTTGTATTACCTTCAACTATTAAATTACCAGAGTTACCTATTGTAACATCCGTACCATCATCGTCTATAAGCCCAGTAGCCAAAGTATTAGATCCTGTCCATTTAGCTATTTTATTAGCTGATCCACTACCAAGTATAGCAGAAGTGTTATCAATTTTTTGCCAAGTATCAGTTGCCCCAACTTCTACAAATATAGCCCAGTCACCAACTTGCCAATCTGTAATACCATCTAAATTTGTAGTACCTGCAACGCTTACAATATAAAATTCACCAGTGACACCAGTACCACTAGCAAGTGTTGGTGTGTTAGTACTAGCATCCCAAGTTCCTTTATAAACTAAACCTTGTGGTATACCAGTTATCTGACCTTGTAAATAAGATAAAGCTTCTAATATAGTATCTGAGTCTGCTATAACTTGAGATGTTGCAGTTGGTAAATTAAATAATGTTTTACCAGTTACCACAGTATCAGCTATGGTTGTATCAATAAGTATATTACCACCACTTGTATATGTTGGAGCTGCTGGTACTGTAGATACATCACCTGTTACACCAACTGTTCCTGCCACCGCTAAAGTTGTTGCTGTGCTTGCGTTACCGGTTAAATCACCTACAAAAGCTGTAGACGTTATGCTGACACCACCAGTGTATGTACCGGCTGAGCCAGAAAATGTACCATCAGAAAGCGTACCAGCTTGCATTGTCCCTGAAATAGTAACGTCATTATTTAAATCAATAGTTACGATACCTTTGTTAGCAGCTACTGCAGCAGCAGTTACTGTTATATTTGAATCGCCGTTAAATTCTAAATCATCATCGGTTAAATTTAAACTAAATGGTCCAGTAGCATCACCGGCATAATCTAACGTTTTAGCACCAGCAGCAGCATCTACATAAGCTGTAGTGGCTATTTTAGTAGAATTGTCACCTGCTGTTTGAGTTGTACCAATTGTGGCTGTATTTATTGTACCTAATAAATCACCAGCAAAAGTAGTACCTGTAAATGTTCCTGCAATGGTAACATCGGTTGGTAAAGTAAATTTAACCTTTTGAGCTGTTACTGCTGTTGTAATTTCGTTAGCTGTTCCTTCAAAGTCTAATGTTTGACTATTTAAAAGAACTGACGATGTTCCAGTATCTCCTGTAAAGTCTAAATCTTGCGCATTGTTTTCTTGTTGCACAAACTCATCAGTAGCAACTTTAGTTGTGTTATCTGCAGCAGCTTGTGTTGTAGCAACTGAACCATCCGGTAAAGTTACACCTGCTGTAGGAAAACTTAAAGTTACTGTACCTATGTTTGCAGCAACTGTAGTCGCTGTGGTTTCTATTTGATTAGCTGTACCTGCTATTTTAAAATCATCAGTTACCAGGTTTAAATCAAAAGGACCAGTTGCATCACCTAAATACTGTAGCACAGAAGGATCAACTTTACCATCGACATAAGCGGTTGTTGCTAGTTTAGTACTGTTATCACCAGCCGCTTGTGTAACACCTATTACAGTACCTTCAATACTAGATCCAGCTTTTACAATACCTGTTAAATCACCTGCAAAATCAGTGGAGGTTATACTAGTAAAAGCAGTACCTATACCACCTGATATATTCATAATACCATCACTAAACGTGTTAAACGTTGATGTACCTGTACCTTGTATGTTTAAAAAGTCTATTGCTGATTGATTAGCACCTGCTGTATTCTGGGCACTGTTATTAATTGTTAACACGGCGCCTAGTCCAGCTGCACCACCTTGTACAATGTCTACAATACTTTGAATCGTAAAGTTTTTAGTTGGTTTACCCTGTGCATCTACATCTGTACCTAATACTAAGTCATTAGATGTTGGTGTTACTATAGGGTATGAATATATTATCGCCATGTTATATTAGTTTAGATATTTTTATTGTTGCTATTGAAGGAGCTGTAGGTGCTGGTAAAATAGCACCGTTAATAGGGTTAGCGTTTTTAACTAAACCTCCGTCGTTGACCCCGTTTCTAGCCATTTGGAAATTATAATACGTACCTGCTGTTGTTATATTCACTGTTATAGGAATAATAAGTGGGACAGGGTTGTTTATTGTTTCAAACTTTTGATTGTACACTATAGTTGGTCCAACTTGAGTTGCTCCGTCTTGTAATGTTCTAAATATTAAGTAAGGTATGTTTGTCGCTGATTGATTTACACCAACAGAATACGTTAATGTTATTTGATATGTACCTAAAGTGTTAAATTGTACTTTATCACCTGCAGTAGGAGAACCACCACCTTGTAACAATTGAACATTACTAGTGCTAGTACCAGTTATAGTTCCAAATTGTATACTATAAATAGAGTTTAATCCTGATTGCTGTGATGCAACCGCAGAAGAAGATGTGAATTGTTCTACGTAGTTTTGATCCACTAAAGCTTTTACGTCTGAAAAGCTAAATTGACATGTAGGATTGTTAGGTACAACATTGCCTGAGCTGTCATATACGTTGGATCCTAGTATTTTATCACCAAGCTGTGGTGTAAGTTGAGGATATGAAGAGATTATTGCCATTGTTTATTTTTTTTAATGCATTATTCTATACGGACTTTTGTGAAGCGCACTATGGTTAGTAATATCACAGGTTTTTGCTAAGGTTTACTTGCGTATAGAACTGAATAAAAGCAAAGTGTGACAATAGCCTGTTACTCTATACTATTAATAGGCTTATGTCACTAAAAAGTTGTTAGATATATAGAAGTATGGTGTTACCCCTATCCCTCTGGTTATCAACGTGTTACACAAAATCGTTTTGGTTTGGCGGGGCGGCCCCACTTTTTTTCACAATTGTGATAATGTTTTACGTTTTTGTTTATATTCGTATACATGTTTACATATTTACTCTACACTACTAACTTTCTTATATTACAAAGTAAATACGAGTCTACTTGGATAATATAAATGTAAGTAATTAAGTAATAATAGTTACTTCATAAGAATGAGTGTGGTATACCATTCGACTAATATTAACTACCAAATAAATATACACTACTATGAATGAATTAATACAAGAGTTAAAAGTAAAGTTTCCATATGACAATACTATGTGTAAAGATAAGTACAATGAGACTATACTAGATTATCTATATGAAGAAATCGTAGTAGAACTTACAAACTAAATACGACATCAATTGGATAATATAAATGTAAAACAACTAATAAATAAAATAAATAAATATAATATGAGTAAAATAACTTCAAAAAGATTTGTCATCAGACAGTCACTAATCGGAAAAAATGTAACAATAGAATTTACTAACAAAAAAGGTATTACATACACTTACAATCATGACATAGCGTACAACATTATGAAAAGTAAGTTACAAAGTATGAATTGCTTTCAAAAGTACAAGTCTTACACCGCAACTAATAATATTCCAGTTGCACTAAGAAATGTAGAATTAGTATAACTACTAACAACACTGCGAGTTCCACTTGTTTCTAACAGTATAAAATTGCGAATGAGTACAAGACATAATGGTTAATGTGAGTTCGATTCTCACCATGTCTACTAACAATAATAAAATTTAATAATATGAGAAAAATAAGAAAATATGTAAAGTCAAAACCTTTACACTTAGTAATACTAGAAGTTTATGCTTTCGGAGTATTACTACCAATGTCAGTATCAGGAATACTATTTATGTTTTATCAAGTAATATTTGTAGGCGTATGATTTTCACTGATAAATATAATAATGATTTAACGTGGGCTATTGGTCTACAAATGGAAAATAAACTAACAAGAGCAGATGTTCTTGGTATTATCGAAACTCACAAACTAAATACGACTACTAATGGATAATACTAGTATGAATACAAAATTTAAAGACTATCCAGCGTCAGAAATCAAAGCAAAGTTACAACAATGTCTTGACTATGAAGCAAAATACGGTGAAATACCACAAGTTACTGCTGTGAAAAAATGGTGTCAAAGCTATGAGTATCGCAAGCGTGAGTGGCAATGGCGACAAAATGTAGCTAAATCAATTAACTTTAATACTAACTATACTAAACCTTATTACAATGAGTACAAATAAATACACTTGGCAACAAGAAAATCAAATGCTCGAGGATTCTTTTGCTAGAAGACTATTAATAGAGCATAATATCAAAGAAGTAACCACACAAAGACAAGCAATAAATGGCACAAGAGAATTTGAATTTCCTGTACCATCAAGATATTTCCATTTAAAAGGTGAGAGATTTGCCTCTAAAATAAAACTAAGATTAGCAGTGTATAAATCAGGTTATGTAAGAAATGTAAACTCTTGCTCATCTAACTATCAACTAAATCCAGTTTATAAAAGAGAGCAAAGACAAATGTTTCTAACTGATGAAGGTACACTTAAAACATATATCTACAATGGTTACACTAGAACTAAAATCTGGAACACTTTAGCTCGCATGAAATTTATGTTAGACTTCTACATAAGAAATTACAAACTAAATACGAAAACTAATGGATAATATAAGTATATGAAACAAATCAAATTCAATCAAGAAACAGGTAATGTTCTGTTAGAAACAGACAAAGGTTACCAAGTGCTTACTCCACTACATCAAAACATAGAGTATACAAATTACACTTCGTTTTATCGCATAAATGATAGAATATATGTGTAGAAATATGCAAGAACTAAAGCAATATGTTAAAAACAAGCGTAAACAACGTAGTTTTCAACACTATGAGCTTAACAAAGTGCACGGTGAATGCCAACCATTTACCGATCGCGAGTACAAACAGGTTAAATTACGTGGTAAAACATCGTATACTCAATCAAGTAAGTACACAATGCACAAAATGTGGCGTGATTCACATGAAAAATACGATTTAAAACAAGTTAAAAAAGCAATATTATGAGTAAAATGAAAATTATAGATGAAATAGCAGACGCTCAAGTGTCTCACATCAAAGAAACATTGTATGAAGCAGTAAATTGGGCAATGGATGGCGTTGAAGAGTTTGAAGGACTTGACAGCGAGGATTATAACCATGTTCACAATGCTATAATGATAGCAACAATAGAAAAATTACATGCTGGATTAGATGAAGACTAGAAAACTAAGACATAAGCACATTAAACTACTTAAAATAACTAAGTATGAAGCGGAAAGGCTTGAAGTAGAATATTATAGACGATTTAATTACAAACTAAATACGATTATTAATGGATAATAATAATATGAAATGTAAATGTAATAACAAAATACCGGCAGGCAGAATAGCATTAGGTTATTCAAATTGTGTAAACTGTAGTTCAACTCAGCAATATAGCTATATACCTATTATTGCTAACAAACAAGTTCTAGAAATACAAGTAGTAAGTCAAGAACTAAGTGATCAAGTACACAAAGCTTGGCGTAGAAAATAAAAGAGGCCGGACGAGTAGCTTAATTAGGTGTGTATGTGGTGTCGAGAACCACTGGAGATAATGCTACACACACATAAGTGAATAGCCGGCCAATGGGAGTGATAAGGTAAGAGACAACCGCGGCGAAAGCAAAGGTGTCTAACGGCGGTTCGACTCCGCCCACTTCCACTACAGACTGGTGAAATTAGTCACACGTTGCATTCACCGTGAGAAGCTTACGACATTGCTCACAGGTTGGTCGCCACTCTAACATTAAATAAATTAAATATGCCAAACATGAGTTACTGCAGATTCGAGAATACTGCAAGAGCGTTACAAGACTGCGTAAACGCTATACAAGATAACGAAGTCAATAATCTAAGTACTTACGAAGTAAATGGTTTAGCAGAACTACAGCTACTTGCTATGGATATAGTGTCTATGCAAGATGAAATCGGTGAAATAATCGATAGTAACAAAGAAAGATATGTTACAAACTAAATACGAATTAACACGGATAATATAAATATGAGAATCAAAACAATTTATGACAGACTAGAACCAGGTTTTAAGTCGTCACTGCAAAAAAATGCTAGACAGTATTCTAGCGCTAAAAGACTTAAATATGTACTTATGTCTAAAACGTCATGGTATGACTTAACAGTTAGTCAAGTATCTGATATATCAGTTTACTGTGACATACCAACTTACAAGTTGTCTGCTCAAGATTTATTATATGGTAACAATATAATTAATAAATAATGGAAAGTAGAATAAAAGATTTAGCTCATGACAAAGCTTTTGCTAATGTATACAGTCTAGACACTGACATTAGCAGGTTAAAGCAAGAAATAAAAGATAATATAACACCTTTTATAACAATAGACCAACTAGAAGGCGTATTGAGACACACAAAACAACAACGTGAAGTGTGGGATTATATAGCATCATTAATAGAAAAAGATCACGAAAGAATAGATTACTTAGATTATGAAAAACAAAACACAATTACCTAAATGGTTCGACGGTACAATATACGACAAAGGCGAAACAGTAACAAACCCTTTTTCAGGCGATACTTACGAACTAAACAACTTAGAATTAAGTATGTATGACTTAATTATGGGTTCTCAAATGGTACAAAAGTACGATTTAACAAGAAAAGGCTTAGACTGGTTTAGAAAAGCCAACCCTAAAGCTTATCAAGTGCTATTAGATTAGCATAATGACTCGTGGTGTAACTGGCAACACGTCTGGTTTTGGTCCAGAAGAGTCTAGGTTCGAGCCCTAGCGAGTCAACTAACATTAAATTAAATTAAATATGAGTAAATTTAAAAGCAAACTCACTCCACATTTTAAAGTGAGTTTATTCAAGTCTATACTTAGAGTAATGGGCTTTAGCATCCTAATGTCATCGTTGTCATTAGGTGTAGCAGTATTAATAATCGCTGAAATAATCAGTATAGGTGAAGAATTAGTATAATGGCTACAAGAAATATGACACTAGTGGTCGATAGATCACACGCAGAAGAATTTGAAAAAGGCTTTGCAGTTAAACCACAGTTGGTTAGCGATAAAGCTTATGTTCATATGTATCTGCACCATGATGGTTATCCTGAGTGGAGAGGTGTAGAACTTGCTAACTGGATTCAGCACATGCAAGGTGAGCGAGGTTTTACAAACTTCGGTGATGGTTCAAGAATAGCATCACATTTAGTACATGACTTTCATTATAATAGTCAGTACTTATACCCAAATGTTGATTCTATTGACCATGAATACACTTGGATTATATGGACAGGTAAACCTGACGTATGGCTAAGCGCTTATAATCAGTATACTAACACTTGTGAATTTGTCGGTGGTGCACAAAAACTACTAGACAAATACAAACAAAACAATTATGGTTACACTGATTGGAAAGAAAAACACAAAGTAAATACGATATAAAATGGATAATATGTTTAAACCAACTGAAGAACCAATAAAAGTAAAGTCTCATCGAGATGGTGAGTCTTATACTCTTAAAGAGTTATTAGTAAGAATTGAAGACTTAGAAGAAAAACAATTAGATATTAGATATTTTTTAGCTAACCCTAGTAAATTAACTTATTAATGACAGAAAGACAGTATCAAAAACTATTAGATAGAATTAAATTCGATCTATATCAGGAGTTTATTAACCCTGAAACAGCATCTTATGGTATTAAATACGTAGAAGACGAACCTATATATGAAGGTAAATTGTCTGAGCGTGAAATACTACAAGACGAACTCGGTAGACTGTGTACACTTCAAAACAAATTTATTGATGATGAAGAGTATGAAAAAGCTGAGATAATGAAAAATAAAATAACTAAATTACAAAATAAAATAGATAAATTATGATTAAACCAATGCTCGCATACAAAGTAGACAAAAAACCTGTCGACTGGTCCGAGAAAGTATACATTCAACCTAAGCTTGACGGCGTACGTTGTGTTATATATGTCGACGACAAAGAAAACATTAGATGTTTCTCACGTACAGGTAAAGAATTTCACAATCTTGAACACATTAAACTATCGTTAAATGAATTTTTCTTTGACTATGCTAATGTAGATATAGTTCTTGATGGTGAATTATACAATCATGATCTTAGAGATGACTTCGAAAAGATTATATCATTAGTTAGAAAACAAAAACCAACTGATGCCGATAAGGCTGATGCTAAAAAACTAATACAGTTTCATTGCTATGATTATATAGAAACAGTTATGAACAAGCCTTATAGTTACAGATCTGATCAACTAACTTGCTCTGATATGTACAACTACTGTATTAAATATGTAGAAACTACTCTAGTTAATTCTAAAGAGTCTGCACAGTTAAGACATCAATACAACTTAAATAACGGTTACGAAGGCTCTATACTACGTCTAGATAAACCCTATCAGCAAAAACGATCTTACAACTTACAAAAGTTTAAAGACTTTAGTGACACTGAAGCCACAATTATTGGCTATGAAGAAGGTAAAGGCAAACGTGAAGGTACTCTTGGCAAGTTCTTAATGCAAGATGACAATGGTAATAAGTTTGGTTGTCCTCCAGGTAAAGGCTACAACTACAAAGATTTAGCTAATATGCTTAAAAATATACACAAGTATATGGGCCAAAGAGCTACGTTTACATATTTCGAACGTACTCAATACGGTAGTTACAGACATCCACTATTTAAAACTATTAGAAATTATGAGTAAACTAGTTTGGCAATTATATAACGACAATATGATCAGCATGGAAGTTGCCAACATGCTACTTGATCAACATTATAATAGAGTAAATAAGACATGAATATATTTTATTTACACCCTAATCCAAATAAAGC
>Ga0208303_1000024_pt1 | contig 57062 bp, 59 predicted proteins | sample CB_VirMetaG_2_FD_184537 | JGI IMG/M metagenome (GOLD analysis project Ga0208303, IMG submission 184537) | Freshwater to marine saline gradient viral communities from Chesapeake Bay - CB_1504_2 Viral MetaG (SPAdes) (version 4) | ecosystem: Environmental > Aquatic > Marine > Coastal | place: USA... | reverse complement strand
TGATACAAACTATACCGTAGAGGTTTTCTTTATTCCCAATAATAACGCTAGAAAGTACCTTCTCTTAGATTCAATTGAACTCCAAGATGTAACTCAAAGAGAAAATGCAGCAATAGGCACTGACCATGGGATTGAAACTAGCGGAATTCCACATAGAAAGTTTGTTAAAGAAGATAAACTGTATCTTGAAAAAGACCAACTTACAGATGTTTTAAAGTTCTATAATGGGTTGGCGGGTTTAGCAACTGGATTGTACTCCACCAATCTTGCATCTAGAGATCTTACAATTACATCAGGGGTTATGGAACTGAACGGTGGCAGTCGATTGAATTACCGAATTCACCCCGACTGGACTCCTCTAGTGACAAAGCAAGCAAATTATAATAACTATACTAATGTGGAGCTAGATAATTAAATGAGAGGCGAAGTAGAAATTTGGCAAGGAGACGATCTTCTTCATAAGGAACACAACATGCTTATGGATGGAGCAGGAGAACTGTTAGCTGATATGATGACAGTATCGCCATCCTTGTCAGCAATCGCAGGTACATCATCAATCACGGATGCTTCTAACTATACCATCCAAGCCATATCTTTCGGAACAGATAAGGTTGCGTTTGTAAATAACGCACATTTTTTAGACGATGCAAAAGGAACACTTTTATCTTCTTTGCATTTACACACAACTGTAACAGCAGTTTCTGATGTAAATCAAACTACGTCATCATACACTCCTGTAGTAAGTATCTCATCTCCTCCTAATCCAGTATTAACAGTTTTAGAGCCTGACTGCAATGTAGACGCTAAGGTAGACGATGTATACGTTAGCTCCATCTTTTCAGGCCCAAACCAAATTGTTAATCTTATTCCAAGTTCCCACCAAGATTCTAAGTTAGAACCTAACTTCGGAACTTTATCGTCTGTAGCGGCATCTGTTCTTGGATCCTTCCCCGATGGTAGCGGTGTTGGGGGAACTAATTGGTCTTCCTTTAATGGAAAAGGCTACACTGTAGATGATGTTATCGTTTCAGGAACATTCATTGGTGTCGTAAATGAAGCAAGCTCCATGGATGTTTCTGGGTTTGTTAATATGGTCATGTCTGGATCTCCTAATGATACCCATGACTATCTTATGAGTTCAATCTCAAGTGGACTTTGTATGTCTGGTCTTTGTGGAGTTACTTCTGGAGCGGTTGAATATTCCATGTTGCTAGGCTCTGGAGATGTAGGTCTTTCGAATTTTTATGGCGGTATTTATAATATGGGACTCTGGACTATTGACATGAATGAATCTCTTAAGGCAGGAAATACCCCACCTTATTCGTTTGGACCCCTAGATAATCCTAGGAAATATAAGTTGTTTGCTACAAAACATCTAACAAAGAACTTAGGATTTATTAACGATCACAATAACCTTGCTGGAGCCCTTAATTATAAGGACCTAACTATTAAGTGGAGATTACACTTCGTATGAAAAATTTTACAGAAGAATTAGGGATTAATGGACATTTGACCATCATTAAGAAGTTTACTGATGGTCAGGAAGAAGTTGTATTTGATGATCATAATATTATTGTCTCAGGTATGGGCGTGGGCTTAACCTATATGTTTACAGGCTCTGGATCAAACTCTGTTCTTGATTATCAAATTGATCGTTTTCAGTTAGGGGTTTCGGGACGGGCGACTGGAGTAGCTACTGATATTTTAGAAGTAAGTAGCACTTATCAATTGTCTGGAGCCCTAACAGCAGCCGAGTACGGAACAGGTAGTAACTTATTCATTGACACAAGACCCCAAATAATTAATTCAACTACTGTGAATTCTGCTGCTGCTCTTATCCCTGCTAATAAACGAACAAAAATTGCTGATTCCTCAGTTAGATACACTTTAGTTGTTGATGAGGAAGCCTGTAATGGGATTGATCGACACGGTGATGATTTCCATAACTCTATAAATGAAGTGGGTCTGCTGATGAAAAACCCAACTGGATCGTCAGTGGATGCACCAATCTTAGTAGCGTATAGAAGCTTCAGTAATATAGCAAAGACTAGTGATTTTAGTCTCATATTTAGATGGACACTTAATTTCTAATGCCTTTTAACGAAACAGATATTTATACAAGTAGCGGAAGCGTCATGCTTCAAAACGCATGGACTCCATATGTGTCCAAATACGATACTAGTTCTTTTTATAACTGGGAGCAAGATAACCTTCCTCTGTATGATTTAGAGGAGAGGACCTATGAGAACTGGGAGCAAGCAGGATATGCTACTTCTTCGGTTACTGGGTTTGCGCTAACTGTGTCTGCTGATGCTGCCAACACCGCTGAAGGTCAAGCAGTGCTCCTGGCAAATAATAACGTATTCACCCAGCTTAGTTCTTGCATAGCAGCCATTCCAAAGGTTGTTCGCTTCCCCGTCTTAATTGAAGTTGCGAACTTTGGTGATATGGGACCCTTGGAGCTACATAATTTCCGAATTGAGGAAGGTGGATCTATTGAGATTATAAACAGGAATTATGCAAAGGTTTATAACTTATCAGGAAACTGTACTACTATTGTCGCACCCACCTTTGATTCCTCCCACAACGTGATTACTACCGTCAGTTCTTTAGATCTTAGCACAACCTTAGCTCAAACAAAAGCTCGACACTTAGGATCTTTGGTGGCTAGTGCTGCGGGGGATGAGAGATATGCAAGTAACGGAAACTCATTCCTTTACCCGAAACATACTTTACGCGAAGCTCCTCTTGCTGTTTCTTATGGTTCTAGCCCTCAAACTCTTACAGGTGCAGGGACCATTAACAAATTTTCTTTTGTTCCATATGAGAATGTAGCTAATACAAAGGACTTAACTAGAGGAAACACTGACGTAAGTGCAACCAACCAAGCTCAGGGATATAGAATTCCTAGAGGTCAGCTTGCAAACTCTGATACATTATGTGTTGGTGGAAATACTTATTTTAATAGTTGTACACAAATTAGCGTCAAAAACTGTGACGGCCCCATCTACATTAGAAACTTCTTTGTTAACGGTGAAGCAGCTACGGGAGAAGGTAGAGATGTTGGCATTGATATTGTAAACTCAGACGTTTTATTAGAAAATTGCATAGCTTCTAGATGTAGTGAAGCTGGGTTTAAATTTAATAATTCAAAAGTAACCCTTTCTAGGTCCGCTGCCTCATACAGAAACTACAAGCTTACAAGCACAACTACAAGACAAGCAGAGACTGGGTATGGCTTCCATGCTATAAATAGTGACGTTAATGTTAGTTCTCTTCCAACCTCTGGAATAAGTGGGTCTGGTGTCGATTGTGTAGTTATGGCATCCAGAAATTACGCAGGGTGGGTTTTAGATAATTCTAAACTTACGGGGGGCGTTCAAAGAGCAGTCGCCACTGATGAATTAAGAAGTAGCATCATAGGTGCAGAATTAAATACAGGCTATGGAGCTATTATTAATAACTCTCAAGTTAATGTAAAAGGTCTTTTTGATATTTACGGAAATGACAAAGGCATTGAAGCAAATAACTCTCATGTTGTTTATGAAAATCTTTGTATTGAGGGGCATAGTGGTGAGGGAATTAGATCAAAGAACTCCGCGTTCGTTTTTGATTCTCCCACAAACCCTCTCCAAGCGGGACAGTCGGATAGACACCAGCTACAGTTGTCAGGAAATGGACAGCACTTGGATCTAATGAAGAATAGCTCTTTCGGCTTTAAAAGAAAAAATAAAATTCCTTCAAAGTACGGAAACAGTTTATTTAAAGACTCTCACGGAGTTATCAAATGGGCTAGTGATGATGGAAATAGTATAACAAACAGAAATGTTCTCCCTGCTATTTCCGTTAACGATGGTTCGGAAGTTGATTTACTTCACGCATCTATTAGAGTTGATGGTACTGCTGAAAATATTGCCAATGTTCCCTCGTATGGTAGAGGAATTAAAGCAACAAATAATTCTAAGGTTAGTTGTTTTGGAACAGGATCGGGATGTACTTTTGTTTACGGTCCTGCTGGTGACACCTACCAAGCCAAAATGGCAGGAGTCTACGCAAGCAACAACTCAGAAATCAACATTCACGGTCCCGCTGCTTTAGGGCAATTTGGCGTAGACATTCTTGTGGAAGACAACTCAACCCTTAATATTGAACCTGCTAGAAGTAGAGATGAGTTTGGTTTAGAAGTAAGTGGTTTTGATTTAAGCTCTGGGATGAACCATACCTCAGTGGAACTCCACTCTACTAGAGCATGTTTAGTGGCTAATAAAAACTCTGTCATTAATATGACGGACTTAGGTGCCTTCCCCGCTAATTGGGCAAGAGAAGATGGAACAGGAACTAAATATTCTAGTACAGGCCAAGCGTTTATTGATGCAGGTTTTGATTATCCAGTTAATACTTTTGCTACAAGTTCGTATACACAACACGGGTCTTTACAATTCTATCCGAACCCACAAGAACCAAATGCTATAGATTTCTATGATTTAGATGATTTAGCTACAGGGCTCTCATTTACTGCTCCTAATTTTCCAACCTTTACAACGAAAACAGGAATTAATAGATTCTTTGCAACACAAAATATTATAAATACTCCATTAGTAAAGGCTAATATTCAAAAACTTACTCAAGGTGGTATGTGTCTAAGGGCCACAGAAGATAGTGTTGTTAATGTTAAAAATGTTCACTTCCCTGTTGGACCAAACGATAGTCCATTAGACGGGCACTACTATACGACTAGTGGCTCTGATTGTAATAAGCTAATGATTTGGAACATAGCTGACACATCTAGACTAAATGCTTCATTCTTGTCAGTTAGTGGTATGTGGCCTGGAGCCGCAGCTTATCACGGACCTAGTGGGTTCTGGGCTTCTTCTTTTAATGGCGTAGGCGAGGGAGATACTTGGGATGCTCCTGCATACGGTGCCCCTGTTAATACTCCTGACACAGGTAGTTTAAGTATTCTTGATGCTTTTGGAGCAGGAAGCTCTATTTGGTTCCCGCCATCAGGGGTGACTGTAAATAACCCGTTTGATGCTTACTATATGGTGTCTGCTGGAATCCCCAATCAGTTTAACATTGAGACTGTAAGTTCCTTAGTGGGAGCAGGTATTAATGTTAGTGGTTCTACTACTTACAAGTGGGGGGCTGGTCCACACGCAAGCGATAACCAGGGTGTATTTAGGATTTATTGGAGCCCAAAAACTTCTGCAAGGGCACTACAAAACGATCTGAGTGGCTACATGAAAGGATCACAGGTGGCCGAGTTCTCAGGGGTTGTCGGACCAGCATATCAAATATTCGCTCAAGGTTATAATTGCTCTGGAGCATTGTCTGCACTTGTTAACAGTGATGGGACTAATGTAAGTGGTGTGTACCCAGACCTGCTTAAGTTAAGTTACGATTCAAATTTCGATAAATGCCCTGATGAGCTATGGACTTCAGGATTCTACTATTGTAGCGAGTTTGTTAGTGATGATTCTACACAATGTATGCTTGATGATTCCGCATCGTATACTTTTGCTAATTCTAGAAACGCTAGTGTTGGACTAGCAGGAAGACCTAAAAAAGTTACCATCTACTCATCCAAGGGAGATACGGGTTCTAATAGAACTTCGGAGGCTTATGTTGGTGATGTGTCAGGTGGCTTAGGGTTTAAATCCGCTTCAATTTTCGATCTTTCGAGGGATAACTAATGGCTGAACAAATATATCAAGATAGTAATTATCGGTTCACTGATCCGATTAGGTTTTTCAAAGCTAATGATCCTTATTACTTTGAAGTAGATAATATTCCCCTGAAGCAACTTCAGGAGAATTGCAACTGGCTTAGGGATCAAGTTAGGAAAGATTCTGGCAAACTACTAGGCGTTAAACGTGCTGATCTTGACGAGCTTCGTCCATACTCTAACGGTTCTGATAGAATTATTCGTGTTAAACCAGGAAGATTTTCTGCTAGAGTTAATGATGCTAGTACCAAAGAACCTCTTGCTTATTTAGAAAAGGTTATGGGCACTGCTGTAGGAGACGTAGATGCATGGGCTACGGCACTTCCAAACCCTGGAAGCTTTACAGGTGGAAAGAACGCTATACTTCAGGCAGCATTAGACACGTTTAAGACCGCTGTTTCCTCCGAAGCTAAGGGTATGACAGGTTTAATTGAACGAGCATTCACCTGGCCTGTAATTAACTCTAGTACTCCTGTGGATAATGATGGTGTAGATTTAGTAGACGGTATGAGCTACGGTGGTCCTGATGTAAATATTCCAGGAGGAGGAGCGCAAGCATCCCCAATGGTTATTTCTCAAGCTCTAGTTTGGGCCAAATCACAAGGATCAACAGAAAGCCAAGCATTACTACCTAGTTTTGAAATTACTAATCCTAATAATGGTTGGGCTAAATTCCCTAGAACAGAAAGTTACTTTATTAAAGCATGGAGAGGTGTTTCTAGACTAGCAATCGTAGATGTTGATGATGAAATTACAATCGAAGTTCCTTCTTTCGATGCTAACGATTTTGCTTATACAAATTCTGATGGAACTACAACTGCTGTAACTGGAGTTGAGAGTCGAATTGATTTGGTTTTCATCTATAGTAAGCCTGTCGATTCTAGTGGTGTAACTATTCTAAAGCCAGATGGAAAGCAGGGGATTACTAAACCTCAGCTAGGAATTGTTCGAGGTGCTGGAATTAAGACTAATTTTCAAGAGACCACAAATACTGCACAAGATTATATTACAAATGTGGGCGCGGATCATAGTATTTTAGCTCACCCTGGAGATCAAAAAAATACGAATATGGGCTTTACGTCTACGTCTGCTAATGATATAGCAGAGGATGTTAGAGGGTCCTTCCCTGCTCCTGACGATATTCTTAACCTTGCACCTTTAATTTCTGAAAAGTTAGAGGATAATGCTTACGAGCTTCTTGGACAGTCTATCCTTCCAGTTGCTTATGTTTGGGTTCAAAGTGGATCTCAGGTAGTTCTTAGCACTGATGTCATTGATATTCGACCACTGTTCCGAACTGCGGAATTAACTTATAATGAGAGGGCTGGTATTGGCGCAGCGTTCCCACAACTTTCCTTGGCTAACCCCGCTGTAGGAAAGGGCCAGCTAGATTACGAACTTAGAAGAGTTTACGAGGATCTTAAGGGTCAAGTTGATGTAGTCGCTGGGCAATCAGACACTCAAAGCCAAATGAACACCTTAGCTACTGGTTATGTTTTTGGTGGTTGGAACTTTGGACCTGAAGGTGCTTTGTTTAATTACTATCAAGGAGTATTTGCTGATGACACAAGCGTAAACAATGATTCAGAGGCATATATTAAACAATATGTAAGAGGAAAGTATGGTATTGGAAGCACCGCTGCTTCTATAGCTATTCCAAGTTACCCTGATTGGGATTTATCACAATGGTGCATAGAGCAAGATATTGATTCAAAAGGTTTATTCCCTAATGATTATATTAACACCTTTATTTCTACAGTCGCTACTGGGGATGAGACTGATCCCACTATTGTTGCAGGAAGTAACAGCCAAGTAACAAACACCGATGGAACCACAACAGGTGGAGGCGTTCCCGCAGTCCTTAAAAACTTCAGCAATATGGACAATGCAGGTGGGGGGCAGATGGTGTCCAGAGTAAACTTCCACTATGTTTCTAAAAAAATTAAATTTAATCGACCCGCGTTTCTTGCTGATTATAAAGTAGATGTTGATTTAATTAATTGCTTAGGTGCAAATGACAGAGGAACCCCGTATCAAAGGGCTGATACAACCGCAGGTTCTTACTTTGGTCATTGGGTAGAAAAAGGCTTCGATGAGTTTACAATTTATGTGGCCTTTGCTGCTGATACAAACAACCACCTAGAAGGGACTTCTAAGTCTGGATTTCCTGCACCTCATAGTCTAACTACGACAAGTGGTGGAAAGAAAAAGAAAACTACAAGCACACTTTCTGTTTCTCAAAGAGATGGTGGAAGGTTTAGTGGATTTATTGTTCCTGTCGGTGATCTCTTAATGTCAAATACAAACCCAATTTCAAGCGCGAGTAGAGCGGGTTATGTTGGAAACCCTAGGGCTGGAAAATGCACTTACCCAACTGTCATGTGGTCAATGACAGGAGTTCCCTTAGAGGATGCACCATTCTTGTATGGAAATCTTAACGGTACTAACCCCACAATCACTTTAAAGAGTAATTAAGTTATGTCTATTGAAGATCCCACATTCGGTTGCGGGACCTTTCTCCCAGGAGTTGGTCCTGGCAATTTTCCCGACTTTCCAGGAGGGGGGACTATTGATGGTGGGGGAGGCACTGGAGGTCCGACAGGTCCTACTGTTACTGTCGCTGGCCGACCACCTGGAGAGCCAGTCCCTCCAGGTGGCGGTGGAGGCCCAGGGGGAGGTGTTAGCCCTCCAGGTGGTCCAGGTGGTCCAGGTGGCGGTGGCCCAGCAGGAGGAGGAGTTCCAGGAGGTGGAGGTCCAAGCACAGGAGGCACATATAATAAATGTCGATGTAGGCTTGATGGTTCACCTACAGTAATAGCATACCCATTCACAGGGGGTCCTGGAGTATGTAATGGTACAGAATACCATGTTACTTGGAAACAAACCTGTGGAACAGTTCCATTTGGACAAGATCAACATAATCCAAGTAGTGAAGAAGGAGTTACATTGTGGCTTGCTTGGAGGATGAGTGATACTTCTTTCACATATACAGAACCAGTAATAACAGATGGTAGTCCTGATAATGGATCTATTGGTGGAGAGGATTGTAAAGAGGGTGGGACTTGTGGAGGAGACTGCCCTGACATTGTTGCAGTATACACTAAAACTCCTGTTGACTGTGAAGACGGTAGTGATTCACAATGTTACTGTGTTTATGAAAGCGAACCAGAAAACATTTCAGTTCTTGATGGTCAAGGCCCAAATGGTGCTGCTTCAAATTGTAAAAGATATCAAGCTAGGTTTAAGGGAGCGTGTACTCCTTTAACTGAAGATCCTGGAGGATACGAATCGCAGATAAATCCTTGGGCTACTGCTAATGCACAAGGCCCATATACACTTAATATCAACTCAACCTCAAATCCCTGTGGAGGAAGCACTCCTTGTGGAGGGGATTGTCCTGATGTACTAGTGACATGGTTTGTTTGCGAGGGTTATAATCAATCCCAAGGGGCTCCTGGCGGTCCTGTAATTCCTGGTGCGGGGATTGGGGGTGGCACTACAGAAACCTCTCCTGAAGTCTCCAAGGGAGGGGTGATTGTGGTTGGAGGGCCAAGAGTTGTTGTTGTGGGTCCGAGAGATGGGGACTCAACTGATGATCCAGGTGGGGGACTCCCCACGACAGGCACTACAGAAACCTCTCCTGGAGTAGTAGGGACGGGTACTACTGTCGTTACGGCAAAATATGGATGCACACAAAATTGGGCCGATAATTACGATCCAGATGCCGACCTAGATGATGGTTCATGTTTCAGATATGGATGCATGGACCCCGACGCTGATAACCACGACCCACTCGCCACTATAAATAATTTCTTGTGTAACTACACAGTGAGTTCTGTCTTAGGTGATGCTGTAACTGGAGAGGGTGATTTGAGAGTGGGAGAGGGCCTCGTATCAGGGGTAGATGATCCAAAAACAGCAACAACTATAGTTACACGCCCAACAAGATACCCAGAGTCTTTTGTTTTTATTATTGACGAGCGTGAAACAACAGATGTAACTGATCTTACTAAACAACGTCTAACTCCCATATTCATGAACCCTGATACAATCATGCAGGATGTTGAAACTATAGTTTATGCACAGGGCGAGGATCCAGAAGTCGATTTTAATTCAGCAGCAGGATCAACACTTTATAATCGAGTGGATGACAATGGAAATACAGTTGAAAATTTATATCAGAATTCTGCTTATCTAGGAAACGACCCTATTAAAGTGATTATTAATAGGACTACAGGAGAGGTAACACTTTATAACATTTCAGGTACTTTCTTGCCAGGAAGAACTCCTGCTGCTTTACGTTTATCATATATAGATCCTGTTAATGCAGGTAATCCTACTGGAGCTACGACAGTGCTTACTATTCCAGTTAATGTTAGAACTGTAGGTGGCCCACCAATTGAGCAAGAAGATGATGGTGGTGGACCAGGTGAACAACTTACTGTTGGTAAAGGCCAAACAAGTAAAACCTCTCAAACAAAAGATAGTTTAATAAATGAAGCTAGACAAGAAGGAGCTATAAATCTTGATGATCCTTCACTTGTTAACAAGATTCTTAAAAAGAAACCAACAGGTTTACAAGATTCTGATGTTGCATTCATGACTGATGCTACAAGAGGAATTTTTATTCGTAATGAAACAGGACATACTGACATATTTGCGGATAGAATTGACAGTAATATAGCATATGTATTAAGAAATAAGAAAAACTCAGGCGATTGGGATAGCACTAAAGCAGCGGGAGTTACTCCAAACGCTGTCTACAATAGTCTAAGACCTGATGTACAACAGTTGCTAAATCAAATTCGTAATTATGACGGCACACCCATTACTGAAATTCAAATATACAATATGATTGGCACTCGTATTTTAGATGGTTCCGTAGGTAGAATCACTTTAAAATATCTTCAAAACTTAGCAGAGAGCAGCAAAAAACGAGTTCCCACTACAATACTTAGGAGCAGTAATAGCACGGTTAATGAGGTCGCAGCGGCAGTATTGATTGATAGTAATAAATTTACTTTAGATCCTAGCAAAGCCACTGGAAGGATGATGAATATTCTCCCAAACTGGAAGACTTTAGCCACTGACATTGACCAGTACCTTCCTGTAACTATTGGAGGGGCAGAGAAGAGATTTTATATAAACGATGACAACACATTTATTGCATCCCCATTAGGTGAGAATCTAAGAATCAAGGATGGAAACTACATTGATATTACTAGAGGTGGAAAAACTCAAAGGCTTTTTACAAAATCTGAAATTGATCACGCCTTTATTCTTCCTGAGACTGCTAGACAAAAAGCTCTAAGCCTGTTAGGAGCAGATACAGGAAGAACCTTAGAGGTAAGCGCACCTGGATCTTTGTCTAGTATTGAGTTTGATTATTCTCTTAGTGCTCCAAGACAAAATTTCTATGTTCTCAGTGCTGTGCTAAGTTCTATCAACACTATCCCAAGCCCTGTGGGATCCTTCCTTCTTAAAGACTCTACCATACAATACGATCTGGTGGATACTAGCACTACGGCAGGGCTAGACGAACTAAATGCATACATCAAATACAAAGCGAACCATCGGATTTTTATTTTGGATGATGAAGATTTGATATTTGATTACTTGGATGGCACTGGAAAGATGACCATGAAGCAGACAGACATCTTGTTTGATTCTCCAAAAACCAATAAATCTACTCCGCTACTAACTAGACAAATTCCATGGTACATATTAGTCTATCCAACCAATAGAAGAGATTATAACATATTTAATGATAAATCTCAATTTGTTTCTATTGGATCAGACGGAGCCACTACTAGAAGTTTGAAATGTACAACCACAATTGTTCCTGAATTTAACAAAGGGCAAACAAATAAATTTGTTAGAACACAAACTGATGGTAATCATGCTGTAGATGTTTTAGGAAACTCAAATACTCAAACTAGAATAACAAAAGTTACCCCTACTGATACTGTATTCACAACAGGCTATAAGAAAGGTGATAAGTTTGTTGCAGCGGACACCTACACCAGGACGAGAAAAAAGACAGGATTCAGGTTAGTAAAAGAGATTATTACTGAATTAAATACAAACTACTTATTAGGCTTAAATGCGGTTGGAAAAATTGTTACGGAGTTTGACGTATTTAGTAGGTTGCATCTTAATCAGTTTAACATGCTTGCAAACTTAGAAAACTTTACGGTGATACGGGATGCTATTAGAAATGGTTTAGTGGAAGGTGTTCGGGTTATTCCACCCGTAAGCCACTCTGATGCTGATATTAGCTATAGAAGAACACTTCTTTTGCAAAGAAAATTAGATGCTCCTGCTGATACATTTGTTCCTATTAAAGGAACTAGGAATAGACAAACACTCGTTCCTCCAACTACAAAAGGAGGTGCAACCTTTGCGCCAGTGCCAACCGCAGCTTCTCCCACAACTCCGACCTAACAAATTTTAAAATAAAACTAAACAAATTGGCTGTGAAAGCTAGATAAGTGTAGAGATGAAAAATCTTAACCATAATTACGAGATAATCAAATGGATCATATGAATTTAAGTGACGAGCTTCGCAAGCAACTTCTTGAAAGTGCTGCTTGGGGTAAAGCTGGTATTACGCCTGTCCTCAGCGAAGAGGTTGTTGAAGAAACTGAAGAACGAGTTGACGAAGATTACGGCAAAGGATACCCTAAGAAGGGTATCAAGCCTGGTACTCCTGCTGCCAAGAAAGAAGAGAAAAAAGTTAAGAAGATGGAAATGGCTCACACCGAGCATGAAGACGCTGAAGGCTCAGAAGAGCTTGAAGAAGCGGTTCACGTTTGCCCTCTCTGCGTTTCTCAGCTTTCAGAAGCTATTGACGAAGAGCGCATTCTTGAGCATCTTGATGTTGTTGTCGGTCTTGTTGATCGCTTAAGCCAACTTCAAGAGGGTGATGAGGATATCGACACCGTTATTGACGAAACCATCCAAGAGCTTTTATTCCAAGACACTGACGAGGAGTAATCATGGATAGTATCGGTGATTTCGCAGAAAACCTCATTAATGAGCAGCTTGGAGGTATTAAGTCTGGTAAGCAGCTTCCTCCGAGTCTCGGTGGAGGTCCAACTCCTAATTCTAAAGACATTAGGAATATTGAAGTTCCTGATTCTTTCATGAAGGAAGTGCTTGGAGAGGCTTTTCATCCGCAGGATACTCCTGCTACTGATAAAGGTATTCCTGAGCTTGTTTGGACTGAACCTGAAGCAGTGGAAGAACCTAAAGCTCCTGAGTCACTAACGGAAGAGACTGCTCAACAGTTAGTGCCTCTCTTAGAAGAAGTTAGAGATCTTCTAAAAGAGATGGGAACCACTGCTGGAATGATGGGTGTTAACCTTGCAGGACCTGGAAAGGATCAAGAGTCTTATGCGAAGATGGAAAAGAAATATGGTTATATTTCTTCAAAACCCTCTAAGCTTCCTGGCGATTCTCGGAAGAGCATTCTTAAACAATCAATTAGAAATAAACTGAATAAGAAATGAAACTAACCGAGGCCCTTGATTATCTGAATGAAGCGAAAGGCTCAAAGGAGGGTAGGAAAGCCTACACTTCTAAGTCTGCTACTAAGGATGATAAGAAAAGGTCTTTCAAAGGTCGAGTTGCGACTTACGATAGTATAAAATCCGCTTTGGCTGATGGTGGTCCTGGTAAAATTTTTACTACAAAAGCCGCAGGTAGACTGTACGTCATTTCAAAAGCTAAATGGGGAGCTAAAAGCAGCGGCAAAATTGCTAAAGGGTTTACGCCTGGAAGTGCTACACCTTCTGCAAAATGGGGCAGTGTTAAAAAACACGCCGCTAGAACATTACTACGATACGGAAAGGGCTCCGATAAACTGGCCCAAAAGTATGGAAGCAGGACGATTAAAGCCAAACGAGGAATCGGTGGCAAAGATGGTCGTGCTGACAAAGGAGATAAATAACAATGCAATTACTACAAGATATCTTTATTATTGAACAACTTCAGGTTTTATCTGAGGGAAAAGCTAATGGTCCTATGAAAATTCGTGGGGTCTTTGGTCGGTGTAACGAGAAGAATAATAACGGCAGAATTTATCCTACCGCAGTGCTAGAAAGCCAGCTTTCTAAGGTTCAACCTTTAATTAACGAAAGACGTTTATGCGGTGAGCTTGATCACCCACAAAATGACACGGTTAAACTCTCTAATGCTTCCCACCTTATTACTAAGTTAGACATGAAAGGTAATGAGCTTATTGGTGAAGCTGAGATCCTTAAGACTCCTGCTGGATTAACAGCTAAGGCTCTTGTTGAGGGTGGTGTTAAGATCGGTATCTCCTCTAGAGGGATGGGTACTCTGTCTGAGAATGAGACAGGTGACAAGATTGTTAACGAAGATTTCCGTCTTGTAACATTTGACCTCGTTGCTGATCCATCAACAAGAGGCGCATTCCCTGGCCTTTCTGAGTCTACAGAGTCTAAGTTCGTTCAAGAGTCTCAGACCAAACTTCAGAAAGAAGGTAACTTTGTTACAATGCTTGAGTCTAAAATGCGTGATGCTTATGATCCTTGGATTGAAGAAGCTAAGAAGAAAAGTAAGAAGGAGCTAGACCCCGTTGGGCAAGAGGACGCTGATGTTAATAATGATGGAGCGGTGAATAGCACCGATAGCTACCTTAAGAATAGAAGAAAAGTAGTAGGTAAGGCTATTAAAGAAGAAGGTAGTTGGCATCAGATCGCTTACGCTGTTGCAGATGCTTTAGGGCATGATGTTAAAAAAAAAGTAGATGAAGGCTTTGATGACGAAGTAAAAAAATCTAAAGCAAAGAAAGGACAAAGAGCAGAAGTTAGGACTTCTAGAGCGGCAAGAATTTCAGCACTAAGATCGAAGGCAGTTGAAAAGAAAGCCAAAAAAACTGCTAAAAAAGAAGCTAAAAAAGATAAAAAAGACGCAAAAGAATCAGCCACGACACAGAAAAACATTGTAAAAGGAAAGGCTCAAGAGAGGAGGGATACCTCAAAGCCTGATACTGGTCAACGAAGAAGGGGTGAAGACAAAACCTTCGGCAGACGAAAAAGAGGTCCTGCTACGGTTGATAAAGCAACTCAGGCTGCTAGGAAGAAGCAGATGACTAGTCATCCTAATTTCGAAAAGGCAATAAGTAATCTACAAAAAGACGTAAACGAAGCCTTCCAGCAGCCAGGAGAAGGTGACACTCAGACAAGAAGTGGACAAATTCAAAGAGGTGCTGGCACTCCTGCTGCTGGATACCTAGCCCGTAGAAGAATGATTAAAACTGGTAAAGCTCAAGGGCAAGCGGATGTGGCTGCTGAAAAAGCTAGAATGAAAGGTCAGGCTAGATTAGACCGTGACAGTGAAAGGATGGCCGCAGCCAAAGCAGCAGGAAAGCCTGTACGAGTTAGTGCGACTAGAAGAGCTTTAGGTGGAGTTAAAGATGCTGCCGTCGCTACTGGTGATGCGGTCGGTCGAGCCAGAGCCAGTGCAAGGGACTCAAGATCTATTAGAGATAAAAGGCGACAATCCACTTCGAATATTGAAACTAGAAATAGGACAAGAGTTATGGGCAACTTAGCGGCGGCAGAAAAAAACTTTAATCAACAAAAAAATAAATTTTCAAACATTACGAGTCTGCCGTCACAGAAAGGCGCTGGTGGAGTAAAAATAACGCCGAAGCAAATTCCAAATCAAGGCGTATTGACGAATAAAGAAGCAAGAAGAAGAGCCCTGAATATGAGCAAAACTTACCACCAGCTTGGAAGCATCATCGCTGAGATGCTAAAGTAGCGCCTACATTTTTTAAAAAAAAACAAATTGTTTAGATTTAAACAATAGATATATTAACCTAGGAGAACTTACTTATGAGTAAAATAAAGAATATTGCCGATATTCTTCCTGAAGGACTTGATGAGTCCACCGTCGAAGCTATCTTCGGACTGGTGGATTCGACTATTAACGAGCAAGTCGAGGAAAAAATCGGGCTACTTGAAGCTAAGGTGAACGCTTACCTTAGAACTAAAGTGGATCAATTAAAAGAACAAGCTCTTACTGAGCTTAGTGAAGAGAGCGAGGTGTTCCGTAACGCTAGACTCTTTGAATCAGTGAGAACTTTAATGGCCCTAGAGCTTAACAGTGATGACGAAGAAGGTGCTCTTTCTGAAATGACTAGCCAACATGGCGAACTTCAGGAAGAGTTTGATGTTTTAACGGAGCAGGTCAATGCACTTGTGCGTGAAAACGAAAAACTTCAAAATACTGTTACCGTTCTGGATAGCAAAGTTTCGATTACCGAGAATTCGGTCGAAGAACTTGAAGGTCAGAAAGCACAGCTTCTCGAAGAAGTTGAGAATCTGGAAGCTGCAAGCTCTGAGAAATTTAATTCCTCAGAACGCGCAGTTGTTGTCTCCCGAGCGGATCAGGAGATTAACGAAAATAATGAAAGATCTTATGATAATAAGTTCTTAAACGATGAGGTTATGAAATTCATGCCTTTCTCCCAATCTTAATTTAGGATTATATTACTATGGAAATGATGCATCAGACTGATGACACGCTTGTCCAGAAGTGGGAGCCCGTCCTTGAGGGTATTGATAATGATTATACCCGTCGAGTTACTGCTCAACTTCTTGAAAACCAAGCAAAATCTATTGTTGAGGAAAAAGTAAATACTCTTGATGAAGCTATTACTGCTGGCGCTACCACTACGGGCCAGCTTGGTACTTTTCAAAAGTTTGCTTTCCCCCTCGTTCGCAGGGTCTACCCCAAACTTTTAGCCAACAGCCTTGTTGGTGTTCAGCCCATGCAAGGGCCTGTTTCACAAGTCTTCTATCTCGGCAACAGCCGTATGAAAGATGGCTACACTAGCGAAACTGTTTTCAGTAAGTTCAACCTTACCTACGCTGGCAATGTTGCACAGGCGATTGGTTCTGTTGAAGGAACTGATAAGAGTGTTGCTGCCGAGCAAGGTACTTTCCTTGCTGCTGACGGTACTCGCATCACTGCTGCTGGTACAGGTCTTGATGGTGATGAGGCTCAGAGCGGCTTCGACGTTTCTAACGTCCTTGCTTCGGTTTCTGGTACTCAGCCCTTCTACGGTGCTGGTGCTCCCTCTGGTACGATGGGTGGTCAGATCGCTGCTTGGCCTAACAGAAGCGCGGTCATGGGCTACAACCTTTCGGGTGGTGAGCGTCTGACTGGAACGGGCATCCCTGAGATGACCTTCCACATCGAGCAGGAAGCCGTTGTGGCTAACACTCGTAAGATGAGAGCCCTTTGGACTCTTGAGGCTTCTCAAGACCTTAAGGCTTATCACAACCTTGACCTTGAGCGCGAGCTTACTGACCTTCTTTCGAAGGAGCTTCAGCTTGAGATCGACCGTGAACTCATTGAAGATCTTCGCCAGATTGCTTACGGTCTCCACAACACCGCTCACGGTGGTGGTAACCAACGCTTGATGGACAACGATTACATTAACCTTGGTAAGGACGGCGCGTCCGATGGCAAGTTCCCTGGTCTTGATGGCAACGGTGCTAACTCGACTAACTTCGTTCCTGCTCAGTTCACCTACGACTTCGCTGGTGGTGGAACCGAGCTTGGTTCTGCTAAAGTTAACTCAAATATCTTCGTTTGTGATTTCAGCCAGTCTTCGATGGATCTCGCTCCTCGTCACGTTGGCGAAGTCTACGCGAACCTTCTTGCGATCATTAACCTTGCTTCGCAAGATATTTATCGCACGACGATGCGTGGGCCTGGTAATTGGCTTCTCACCTCTCCGCTTGTTTGCTCACTTCTAGAAAGTGCCTCCAAGCTTGAGGGTGGTATTATGCCGAACGATGCTCCTACCAACATTGGTGGTAATAGCATTGAGTATAAGGGCAAGTTTATGGGTCGCTATGACCTCTATGTTGATCCGATGTACCCGACTGATGAAATCATGGTTGGATATAAAGGTGCCAACGCTATGGATTCTGGGCTCATCTATGCTCCCTACATTCCGCTACAGCAGTTGCCCACCATTACGGATCCCGAGTCCTTCCAGCCCAGGAAAGGAATTCTTACCCGTTATGGTAAGGTCCAGATTGAGCCGTACAACAGATTCTACAGAATCATTCGTATTGTCGGCCCGACCGCAAACTACTTGTTCAGCCCATTCTCGCGCAATACCGCGCTCTTGGGTGCTGCAACAACTATCTAATTAAATAATTAGATAAGATTACGAGGGCCAGAGGTTTTTTGTCCTCTGGCCCTCTTTCTTTCCTATATACTTTTAGACTTATTATGTACAAATATCGAAGCAAATGCAGGTGGAATATGCTTCTTCACATAGGTGATGAAGTTGTAGAGATTAGACCGTCAGAATTATTTGAATCAAAAACATTGGTTGATTCAAGACATTTAGAATTAATTAGTAAACCAGTGAAGAAGAAGAAGGCATCCTCTGAAAAGAAGAAACCTCAATCTAAAACTTTCATAGAAGAATCGCATGGCACAAGCAGCAGCACCTAAAGTAGATCCTAAGTTATTAGGATATGGTGATACCTTTGGAACCTACGGAGGTAGGGATCTTGGTGATACTGATATTTATGATACCGCTATTGATGCCTTTAGACTTAACAAAGGTCTTCTCAAAGATGGTGTTGAACTAGATCCGTTTGAGCAGACAGTCCATGATTTTGTGTTGGCTAGGCTTGGACATCCAGTAGTTAGAGTAGAGCTTACTCCATTTCAAATTAAGACTGCTATTGATGAAGCAATAACCAATCTAGATTACCATGCTCCATTCTGGACTACACAGTGTGCTACATTTGAGTGTTCCGCAGGAGCAAACGCTTATATGCTTCCAATGCATATCGCATACAATTTAACATATGTTGTCTATAAGAAGTCCTTACTGAGCATCCAGAACATGGCTGGGACTTTGGAGTTTGATTTCTTTATTAAGTACTTCCAAGATAACTTCCTCTTTAGTAATTTCCAAGTATCAGATTTCTATCTGATGCAACAGCACCTAGAAATGATTAGAAAGATTCTAAGCCAAGAGGGTTCTTGGGATGTTGTTAATGGAAATATTTTACAATTATATCCAACACCAGTCAACAATAACCAAACAGTTATTTTGATTTACAGAGCCTTGGATACTTATACCATGCACCCATACTACAAGAACTGGATTCAAAGATACGCTTTAGCGGTCTGCAAGGGAATCCTTGGTGAGGTCAGAGGTAAATATAAATCACTTCCATCCCCTGGTGGTGGAGCAAGCCTAAATGGTGCAGACTTAATGCAGCAGAGTGTGGCTGAAAAGGATAAGCTTAAAGAAGAGCTTCTCTCAGAAATCGAAGAACCACCTGCGTTCACACTATTTTAATCATGCCTAAAGGAACAAGAGTTAGTCGCTGTGTAGATAAAGTAAAGAAGTCTAAGGACGAAGGCGCAGCTATTGCTATCTGTCAGGCTTCGACTAAGCAAGGTTATGCTACAGGAAAAACTTTAAAAGAAGCTTTAGCAACAAAATTTGGTAGTAAGGGTTCTAAACTTTCGAAAACATCTAGTCGCCATGCAACTAATCCTGGTGAGAGTAAAGCTGAAGCAAGAGATGATGCTACAAAATTTACTAAAAGACATGGGCAACAAGCATCTCAAACTCACAAACAAACAGGAAAAATTCCTGGGCCTAAGCCTGGAGAGAAAAATGAGCAGGTCGAGGCTTATAGAGATTTAGCTTATCGCATTGATGAGTTATTACCTGCTTTAGCTGCTGGAGCAGCAAGAGTTGGGGCTGCTGTCGGAAGAGGTGTTGCTGCTGCTGGCAAGGGAGCAGCAAGGATGCTAAAAAGGAAAGCTGCAAGAAAAGCTATTGCAAGCGCACAAGGTGTCGCTACAGGGGGTGACGCTGCAAAAAAACAAGCCGAACTAGGTCAACAGGCTGCTTCGGATAGAGATTTAGAGGAAACAAAAATGAACAATACATATGTTAATAAATTAATGGAAACGTATGGTGCCCGTAAAATGACATCAGATGAGAAAGAAGGCGCTAAAAAACTTGCTGCACATGGTCGAGGAGGTCCCCACGATACAAGTAAGAAAGCAAAGGATAAGGCTAAATTTGAGGCTGGTCAAAAGATCTTTGGAAAAACTAAAAGCTTTAACCCTGGCGCACCAGAGTTTAGACCTACTGCTGCATCAGAAAAAAAGATGAAAGATCACACCGAGTACCATCAGATTGGATTCGTGATGGCTGAGGCTATGGGTCTAATCAAGGTGAAGAAGGACACGGGGGCTGATGAAATAACTAAAGCTGCTGGTGATCCTGAAGCTCATGAGCGTAGACATACGAACATTCCAGCAGGAGCCAAACTAGCCAAGAGAACGCCTCTCACTAAAAAGAAACCAGGTGAAAGCACTGCTCAAGCAATTAGAAGAAGTGCTGAGGAGAAAGGTAAAGCAGGTAAAAATCCTAGAGGATGAAAAAGAACTACAAAGCAACGACGAAGCTTCCTGAGCTTCCTGACCTTGATGAGGGAGAGAGTTTACTCAACCTTTTCGATCAGGAGAATCCAGATATTAATCTCTTCAACTTGGTTGATGATGAGATGATTCGTCTTGCTGGTTCTAAGTTTTCTTTTTACAAGTATTATCAGACCGATGAGTACGATGAGGTGTACATGGAATCCCGTAACAAACCCGTTGCTAAGAATGCCATTACGGTCCATGGTCATTACGACCCCACTTCGATGAGCGAAGAGCTTACTCAGTTTGGTATTGAGTTAACTAACGATCAACTATTTACATTCAACAAGAGCTACATTGAAAGGAAGATTGGTAGGTCCGTGATTCCTGGTGATATTGTTAAGCCTTTTTTCCAAGATCAAAGGTACGAAATCTTCGAAGTTGTTGAGGATAGCTTTGAGTCATACGGTGTGTACCACTTAGTCTGCTCTGCTAAACTCCTCCGTGATGCTACTGATGTCCAAGACACTCCACTAACTCAAGTCAGCGATGAGCTTGGAGGGTATGCAGGTATAGATGGCTGATTATAAATATACAGATGATAGTGGAATCTCCACTACTTGGGACGCTTCTTCCTTTACAAGTAGAAATGATACTTGGCAAACCAGGGAAGGGGATGTTCGTAAAGTAATTTACAAAATGACAAAGGCTAGAGATAATGTATCTTTTGTCTATCGTGAGTCATTACGAGCGATGATTTCTTCTTTTAGCGATGTAGGTTATATTAGTTCAGAGGATAAGTGGACCGATGTTAGATGTATTCACGCTAATGCTGAACGAGCTATTGCTAAATTAAAACAAGAAAATAATATTATCTTACCCATACTCTCGATAGGACAAACAACTTCTGATAATGATACAGAAAGACAGAAGACAGAAAGCCTATTAGTTAACGAGAAGTATTGGGATAAAGAAAAAAATAGAGCTATACGAATCTTGAGTCTAGCGCCTAGGGCTGTCAATGTTAGATATCAATTAAACTTATGGTCCAAATACATGTCTGATATGGATCAAATGCTTGAACAGGTTCGATTAAAGTTCAACCCTGAGATGCAAGTTCCTACTGAATTTTCTACATTAGCTAAAGCATTCCTTGAATCTGAAGAAGATGTTGGTCAAGTTACCGTAACTGATAAAGAAGATCGAGTTCTTAAGAAAACTATGAATATTGTTCTTAGAACATACATTCCTAGTCCTAAATTTCTGTATACTTCCACTGGGGAGATCACGGAGTTTAAAATTGAGACATAAAAAAAGTTTTCAAAAAGCACAGATCAGAATGATACATATAGGTAGGAGTTAGTTAATTATGAAAGTTGTAAAAAACGATAGTCTTCAGGCGTTTGCCATTTACTTTAATACAGAAAAGGGCTGCAAAGAACGCTACATGAAGCCAGGGGAGAGCATTGTGGTTCCAGAGAGCTACATCACAGAACAGATTCAAACTCTGCACAGACGCAGAATTTTTAAAATTTCCAACGCTTAGGAGATAAATTATGGCAAATTATGTAAGCCCTGGTGTATACACCATTGAGAAAGATATTTCGGAGTATGCTCCGTCAATTAATACGTCTATTGTTGGCGTTGTCGGCTTTGCAAGTAAAGGCCCTACCAACAAAGCAACTTTAATTACCAGCCAAAACAACTTGGTGGATACATTTGGTGAACCTTCTGAAGGAATTTACGGTCAGGCCCTAGAAGGGTCTCTTGAAATCTTAGAGCAAACTAATAGTCTCTACTTTGTTAGATCTGCAACTTCTGACGCTGCTGATGCTTCTGCAACTCTTAGTGTTGGTTCCGTTCCAGTTGTCGTTGTTTCTGGTCCTGTAAGTTATAATGCAAATCTTGGTCACGGAGTTGCTACTCCGCTGACACTAAGAGTGCAAGTATACGACAATGCTGGGACAGCTAAGTACACTGACAACTCTGGAGCAGGAAAAGACTTTAGTATTCCTGCTGGGACTGCTCTCACACAAGGTGAGGCTATTAGAAAAATTGTTGGAGGTGGTTTAGATGCTGATAGAGTTGGGTGCTTTATTGGTAATGGGCCTACCGATTCTACAGCAACAGGCATCAGTCTTTCTGGTGCGCTCTTCGGTTCTTATGCTGGATCAGGAGCTTCCATGAGCGTCTCTGCTTGTTCGGGAACTAGCTTCTCGGAAGCTTTAGCAGTTTCCTGCTTACTGCCTGTTAGTGCTGCTGACGGAGCAAGTGGTGCTATTTTTGGTTCTCCTACTAGTGCAACACTCATGGCTTCTACAGTCAGAGTGTATGGCTCTACGATTACTAACACAGGGGCTAATGCTGCTACTTATCTTGTCGAATCCCTATATCCTGGGGCGGGTTACAATGCAGGAACCACAACTGGTGGAGATGCAAGCGGAAACTCCGTCACTGTTACCAACCTAGGTTCTCAGAACTTTAGTGTTAACATTAATCAAGATGGAACTACTGCGGAATCATTTAAGAGTAGCTTTGTTGGTTCTGGCTCCTTCATTGAAGACGTTATTAACACTGGTGAAACCAATACTAAATCTGCGGTCATTAAAGGAAACCTAAGAAAAGGTACAGGTGACGCAACTGCTGCAAGCCTAACGGCTTTTGACGGTCTTACTCGAACAGCCTTCGGGACTGGGAATGGTGCGGCTGCTTATAATGTTACCACACAATTTGCTGAGTACAACTCTACTACCTCTGAGGTTGATAGAACTAATACTTATGTTAACAGTGTTGTTAACGGTCCTAGGTTCATTAAACTAATTGAAACCACGGCTGCAAGTTTAGCAGGTGGAGACAATGGTGACGCATCAGGCACTAGTGCCAACACTGCTTTGATCGGTTCGGCTGCTGTTGACCCCAAGACTGGAATGCAAGCTCTTGATGATCCTAACATTAATATTGGGATTGGAATTGTTCCAGGTGTCCAGACTGAGGTGGTTCAAAATGCTCTAATTACATTAGCTGAAGCTACACAAGACTTTATTGCTCTAGTTTCGCCTCCTTATGCAGTAGGAACAGTTCAGAACGCCATTGATTGGAGTAACGGACAATCCTCTACAACTGGAAACTCTAGAACTTCTGCTATCAATAGCTCCTATGCTGCAATTTACTGGCCTTGGGTGAAAGTTTTCAGTGTCTTTGATGGAATTGATCGCTGGTTAGATCCCGCTATTTACGGAGCCAGACAGATGTGCTTTACAGATGCTGTTGCTGATAGTTGGTTCGCACCTGCTGGATACCGTAGAGGTCGCCTGACTAAGCCGACTGAAGTGGAGGTCAAGCTGAACCAAGGTGACAGAGATAGCCTGTACAGTGGTGGTAACGTCATTAACCCTGTCGTTTCCTTCCCTCAACAAGGTATCACTATCTTTGGTCAAAGAACTACTCAAAGGTCACCCTCTGCTCTGGATAGAATTAATGTCCGCAGACTAATGATCTACATCCGCAAGGTTATTCTTGCTGCTACCCAACGATTTGTTTTCGAGCCTAACGATGAGTTCACTTGGGCACAAATTGAGGGTGTCCTCAACCCCTTCCTTGATGATATTAAGAGAAGAAGAGGTATCACTGAGTTCCGTGTGGTTTGTGACGAAAGCGTTAACACCCCGCTAAGAATTGATCGTAACGAATTGTGGACTAAGGTTCTCGTTAAGCCTACCAAGACTGCCGAGATCCTCATCTTCGAAATTAACCTGACCAACCAATCGGCTCAGTTAGGTTCTCTCTAAGGAATTAAATAATGGCAACATCTTATTACAAGACTAAGTACGACCGTAGTTTCACCCCTGGTCAGGGACTCCCCACCATTTCTACGGATCTGGATTCAGTAAGAACATATCAGTTTGAGATTCACTTCTTCGGGCTTCCCGACAATGTTACAAATCAATCTGATCTAACTCTTGCAGCTAAGAAAGTAGGTGGTTTGGAGATGAAGAATGAAGCGATTGTTGTTGATCGTGTCAATGACAAAGTTCACTACCCAGGAAAAACTACTCCAGGTGAGCTAACTGTGGACTTCGACAACCTTTACCTTCGTGAAACAGCTTCTGACCTATACCGTTACTTCCGTAACACTTATGATCCTATCACTGGTGAAATGACGAAGAACGCTCAACCTGGAGGAACTGCTGGTCAGTCCTTCAAAGCAGATAAAGTGGAGGTCGTTATGCTTGATAACACAATGACACCCCACTCAACTGTGGAGCTTTACGGTGTGTACCCCACTTCATGGAGTGCTTCAGAGTTTAATTACTCACAAAACCAGTTTCACCAGTTGACCGTGAATTTCAAGTATGATTTCATGAACGTCTATAACTACGCTAACCCCACTCCCTGATTCGGAGTTAGTTTGAGTATAAAAGGCTCAGTCTGGTATTGCACTCAGACTGAGCCTCTTTCACTTAGCTATAATACAATATGGATTACTTTTCAGAACTATTAGAAAGCTATGGCAAGCTAAAGAAGAGGACGTTTAAACTCACTTATCTTACAGAAGCTGATGAAAAGAAAGGTGACGATCTCAGCCAGTATATTGATCAAGCAAAACAAGCATTTGATGCCGCTCTAGGAGGTGAGGATCAACTTGGCGTGGGTCAGAAACAAAATATTAATTTTGAGTATGTCGCGCCAGAACCCATAAAAAGACCTGATGGGACGGAATCCCCAGGTCTGGGCCAAGGGAATGTAAAGGTTTCGGGTAGCAACTTAGGAGAAAAAATTTACACTGCCAACGAGTGGAGCGGTTTAAATTGGAAAAGCAAACAATCTAAAGGCTATAAGATTCTAGCTGCATGGGGAGGTGGTAGTGATGAAGGCTCTGATGATACGGATGTTGATGACGCTGCAACTACTAGAGCCGAGCTTGCTGCACAAGCAGAGCTTGCTGCACAACAGGCAGAACAAGAAAGGCTTGCCAAGCTTGAACAGTTAGGTGGAGCATTTGAACTGGCTGGTAGAAACCCCGAAGACTTAAAAGTAATTCTTCAAAATCTTAGGCAATCAGAAAAATCATTAAAGGAGTTTTGCAATAGCTTGTCTCCAACGGTATCGGTTGAAAAAGGAGGTTCCCTGAAGAGTTTGTGCGCTCGACCAGGAGCTTATCTTGCAGGTGCTTCCACGGCAGGGTTTGAGTATAAACTATCTAAAGGCCAAGCAATCCAGACCGATGAAGACGGAAAACAAATTGGAACAGGCCCACTAGAAACTGGGCTTTTACAGGCAGTAACTGAATCACATACAGCGTTGACAGATTTTCTTAATAGTAAAGGTGATTGTGAAACAATTCAATCAAAGATTGGATGGTTTAGAGATAAGCTAGTCTTATTTGGAGACACTACAGAAGAAGGAGTTACCATTAAGCCTAATGCTTTACAGGATTCTGCGATTCAAATGATGAATCGTCAGTGCGGAGATCCTGATCTCAAGTTTATTATTGACGATAAACTAAGTCCCAATGAAATTAACGCAGTAAAGGGAACTTTTAACGAACTCACTCTACAACTTGGGATTAGAATTGTTGCTGCAAAAACAGACAAAGAAAGGCGAGAGGCATTCTCTGAGGTTGCAGCAGAGATTGAGAATAGGAGAGAGTTTCTAACGGCATATGCTGCCACACAAGAAACTAAACCCGATGTGGCCTTGGGTTTAGATGAGTCCTTCGACAATGAAGTTCTATTAGAGCAAGCGGGGATCGCTCAAGATAATACTGCTTTGCGAGAATGGTTCCTAAATGAAGTTTCTATGCAGTTAGACTTTGTTAGAGCCGTCAATGCTGATGGTGTTATACCTGTTGGTAAAGATGTAATCACTGGTGACCGTGCAGACACTAAGCTCTTGTATAATGATGAAGCTAAGGCTAAACAGGTCGCTAAGTTAATCGGTTCTTCTGTTAAGGAAACTGAAAATGGCTTTGAGGTTGGAGTAGGCCAGAAGAGACTAAAAGAACTTAAAAGTACAAAGATAGGCGAGATCAATAGGACGGAGAGAATGACTCAGATCTTTGATGAGTCTGTTGATAGTGATAAAAATTTAGCTGCTGGTTTTTCAAATAAAATTAGAACCATGCAGTTTGCTGGAGATGAGGCAAGGTATGAAGCTGCACAAACATTCTATAATGGTGTAGAAGAAAAGATCAAAAAGTCAACTCGCAACCTTACAGATTACGCAACATATATTGATTCTAATGGAAAAATTAGAAGCGTAAAGCCTGAATCGAGGCTAAAGACTATCGCTGATTCCGTTAAAGGTCTTATGGGTTATGATGCTTTGAAGAATTCGTCACTAGGTAAGGCTTTGTTTAAAGGTGACGCAAACTACAGAGACTTTGAAGATACTGCAACACAACAGAGAGCAAGTGAAGTTGTTCAGAGAGAAGCAAGATTTAAAGCTATGAAAGATGCTATTGAAGATTCAAAAAATCCTGACAATCAAGCTGCTAGAGATACTCTAGTAAGAATGACACTAATATGTGGTGCTAATAAAGAAGCTATGAGTCAGCTAATCACAGATGACTCTGGTGAAAGTTATGTTATTGCACATAATGAGGCACTTGAAAAAATAGCAAAAGCAAATACAGATGGGACCTTGACTATAAGTATTGAGGGCGTTACTGCTACTATGACAACTGCTGATGGTATTTCGGTTACCTTTAATCAGTCAGGAACTTGGGGTGGTGGTGAAAGAAGAACTCGTAGTAATACCAGACTACCAAAAAGCACAGTCCAAGCTCTTAATAAAAACCTTAAGCTTACGAAGGAAGATACTCTTCACAAGTTCTTACAAGGTCAGATGCGACTGCTTGAAACTCTTCTTAGTTAATCCAAAAAGAATCGTAATCATCTAGCAAGTCTTCTAGTTTATATATTCTAAAAACTTTAACAGTAAAAGCGTCTTCTTCTTTTCTTATTTCTATGTATGGTTGTAACTTGTTTGTCTGTACATGGCTAGGTACAATGGCTAATGTAGGTTGTCGATCTTGTTTAAATATGACCATTGGAATTCTGCCACACTTATCTGAATCTTTTTCACATTGTTCTAAAAAGCCCCACCACTCACTACTATAATTATATAAGCTATATAAGTTTAAGTTATTGTATCCTTTTTTGCATTCTATACAGTATTTAAAGTTCTGTGGTGTGATCAAGTCCCCATAAATTTTAAGGTGTTCAGGCAGCGTATGCGTTGTGGCAAATGCACCAGATCCAGGACTCCTCGAAAATTCTGTGGTGTTCAGTCTATCATTAAGTGTCTTGGCTATGCTGCGCTCAAACGTAGAGCCTTTAGTCCTGCTGTTCTTGCGCTTCTTCTTCTTAAGAGCAGAAATGTCGTAATTGTCTTCCATAATTAACCTACCGTACTATAATAGTGAAATGGATCCCGAGCAAACAAATATTAAACTCGATGTCAGTAAATGGAATATCCGTATTGACCACAGAAAAAGGAATCGTATGAAACTACAAATTAAATTATCTAAGGATGAGGCTTTAGCCTTTAAGAACTTCACAGACGTATGCAAGCCCCAAGAGATTACTGATGACGAGTTCATCAAGACCGTATTTATTACGGGGATCGAGTCTCTGAACCAGCAGCTATCTGATATGGTACAGAAGTACGCGAAAGAGAACCAAGACGAGCTTGCCTCCTCTGGGATTACCGTCATTGAGAATGAGGATGGAGAAGTTAAGTTAGCTTCGACTGCTGATATGTTAGCCGAAGAGTTAGATGTATCAGGAGCTACCTCTCCGATTAGTCCCCAAAAATATGAAGGCTAATGTTTAATTTACAGTTCCTGAAAAAGGAAAATGATCTCAACAAGATCATTAAACAGCAGAAGCGGGAGAGAACTCCCATTAATATTCTGTTCGTCTCATTGTGGGATGAACGATCACAGGCGCTAGTAGCTAAAGTGGAAGAGAAGTATAAGAACCAACAAGGAGGCCAGCCTCTATACATTGTTGACAGCTTTCATATGCCGCACAGCTTTGTTATATACAACACTACAAAGCTTCCACAACTTGTTCGCCTGACGAAGAGAGGAATTCAATCAGAAGACTATCTCTCAATGGTAGAGAAGACACTAAAGGTTACATAAAATCATCTTTCCGTCTTTCGATATAATTCTCAATTTTCTGCTTGTACTTTTTGTCTCTAGTGTAGAGCAGCTTCATATTGTTCACGATTATTGTCGTAAAGTAGTTAAACGCTGTTCCCTTTCTTGGTTTAAAATTCTTAACCGTCTTAAGGACTAGAGCGAAACACTCCTGCTTTGCATCGTCAGGGTCAACCTTAAACCTAAATGAGTCGATTATGTTGCCGATCAGCAGGTCAAACAAAGAAACCAAGTCATCTTGATGAGTTTCGGGATCCTGCTGGTATAATAGGATGATTTCTTCAAACCTTTCGTTATCTATGTAATGATTTTTCATACCTTATAATAGACATGTTCGACCTCGATAAACTGTATGCAGGGCATAAAACCCACGGTGACAATCCTTTATGTGAAGGTTGTACCATCTTAGAGAAAAGTAAACCGTGTCATTCGGTCATGGATTATGAAGATCTCAAAGAGGCTCCTGTTCTATTCCTATCTGATTCTCTAAAGTATAGGCTTGGAACCATCAGTTGCTTTTCGAAGCCAGAGATTGCACTCATCAATGAAAGCTATAAAGAGAGCTATCAGATTGCAGCGTCTGTAAAGTGCCCATCAGTTAAGGAGGCCGACATGTCTCCTAACAACATGAACCTATGTCGAACTCATCTTGAGGCAACTATTGACAAGGTTAAACCTAAGCTAGTCTTCCCCTGTGGAAACCTAGCCATGAAAATGCTGATCAAGAAGAGTGGCATCACCAGTAAGAGAGGTAAGTCTTATGAATTCACCACTAGTTTGGGGCACACTTGTGTCGTTGTTCCTATTTTCCATCCTTATTCTTGTATTAAAGAACCAAGGCACACGCTCCTTTTCAAAACGGACATCCAAAACGCATATGAAAAATATGTACTTGGCAAAACATCTGAGGGAAACTTCAGTTATGAAGTCCTCACGAAGGTCGAAGAGGTTCAAGATCTAGTTGATAGGCTACGAGCCTCAGAGGCAACTTTGGCGGTAGATATTGAAACTACTGGACTTAATTTCCTAAAGGACCTCATCCAGACCATATCTATTAGCTCCCATGAGCAGACTTGGGTGATACCCTTAGACCATAAGGATAGTCCGTTCAGGAAGGGGGAGCCTGACTACGCTCAGGTCTGGAAATGTGTTAGAAAGATTCTAGAGAACCCAAAGAGCAAGAAGGTATTTCACAATGCTAAGTTCGATCTTAAGTTCCTAATTAACTATGGTATATTCACGAAGAATGTATGGGACACAAAGATCATGCATCACCTCCTGGATGAGAACATGCCTAAGAGTTTGATGGATTTAACTAAGCTTTACTTCGCAAATGAGTTGAAGGATCTTTAAGTGCTTCTTCTAGAGCAGCAATCCTACTCTCATTATGCTTCATAACCTGATCTTGTTCATCGTCTCTCGCGTCAATGTCTGCTTGGGATACGGTGTTATGAATGTCACCAAACTTTTTAAACCAATTTCGTCCATTCTTTCTGAAGAGGGGAAGGAACACAAAGAGAATCAACCACCAATACCCCAGGGTTTTAATTAAACCACCCGTCTCATGTAGGGTAGATGCGGTAGTTCCTTGTACTGGTCCCGCACCAGCCACCTGACCCACAAGGGCTGCTGGGCTTGTTGAAGGCATGATAAGCTCTGTAAGCATGACTCCACCTGCCGCTCCTGCTGCGACTGCTGCTGGCTCTGGGAGGAAGGCTGCGGTCAAGCCCCCACCTAAAGCACCACCCACAGCGTGTTTGATGGTGCTGCAACTGGATAACGTAACTAACAACAGTATAAGTATTATATTTCTCATGATTACTCCTATTATATATAGACATGCTCACCATAGACAACCCTAGTAAATTTGATTGGGCTAATATGGATCTATCTGATTGCTGCGAAGGCAATGCGATGGACACATATTTCACTCTCAAATTGTTTGATCTCATCATGGATAAGCTGGACGGTCAGCCCGTCATGAAGCTTATCGAGAATGTTGTCATGCCCTCGCTTGAAACATTTGCAGAGATGGAGTATAATGGACTAGACGTAGATCTCACCACCCTTGAGGCTGTGGGTAAGCAGCTACGCTCTACCAATATGGACGAGGAAGACTTCTTGTACACCTGCAAGAGTGTAACTAAATCAGATAACCTATCCTCTAATAACGATCTCATCGAAATTTTGTACACCAGAGAAGACGGCATGGAATTATATCCTCCTGACAAGACAGCCAAAGGGAAGCCTTCGGTTTCCGCACCCACTCTTAAGCTCCTCCTTGAGCATATTGATAAGGAGTTAGAGAGCCGTGGGTAAGTGGCAGCATAGAGACGAAGGCAAAAAGATTAGCAAGTCTGTCGTTGCCTCCAAGTCCACAGCAGAGCTTCAAGACGCTAAGAAATTCCTGAAAGGGTTGTTGGATCTTCGTAAGTCTGAGAAGCTAACCAAGACTTACATTGATGGTACTAAAAATGCCATCGCGTACAATGAGCGAGATAAAGTCTTTGTGGACTTCCGCTTTGATGGCACTGCGACTGGAAGGCTCTCATGCGCTGCGTACAACGCTCAGAAAGCGATGGGAGTATCCTTCCATACCCTACCCCGTGAAACTAAAAACAACATCAGAAGTCTGTTCAAGGCTCCTGGTGATTGGGCGTTTATTGCAGCAGACTATGGGGCTATGGAGCTTAGAGTTCTTTCTCATATTGCCAAGGAAGGTAATATGCAACTAGCCTTCAATCAGGGAGCGGACCTGCATACTTACACTGCTCGTCTCCTGTTTAACAAGGAAAATATTACAAAAGAGGAGAGGCAGATAGCCAAGACTGTTTCCTTCTTGATCGTCTATGGTGGAGGAGCTTTTAATCTAGCTGAGACCATGGGCATTCCTATGAAGAGGGCAGAGAAAATCATTAAGGACTATGAGAATGTCTACCCTGGCATTTTCGCATACATGGAGTTTGTGAATGAGTTTATTAGAAAAAACGGTTATGCTTATACTATCTTTGGTCGCAAGCGTAACCTTCCTGATGTGTATAGCAGAGATCGCTCTGTTGTTAACAGAGCCTTACGCCAAGGGCTAAACTTTACAATTCAGAGTGCAGCATCGGACATCTTGCTGACCTCTTTGCTAGGGACATCTCAACGCTTCAAGGAGCTAGGGATGTTAGCGAAGCCAGTCGCCACAGTGCATGACTCGATTGAGATTGTTTGTCCGAAAGAAGAGGTGAATACTGCGCTTAGTATCCTCTATGATGAGATGGTCAATTACCCATTGATCAAGAAGATATTTAACATTCATTTTGATGTGCCTCTAGCGATTGATGCAGAGGTGGGCAAGTCCTTCGGGGACGGTGAAGAAGTTCACTTTAACAATGGAATTCCTATACTATGAGATCTTTTCAGTATCAACCTTATCTAGACGGAAGCTATCGTCGTACATGGAACAAGCTTCTTAACAATACCCGCAGTTCTGGGGGCAGAGCAGCTTTTATGACCAAAGCCCGTAAAGGTGTCATGCCAGAGCACAGCATTACTGCGGAGGATCTTATGTCTCAGTATGCCAAGCAGCGTGGGCTGTGTCATTGGTCAGGAGTCCCTCTTCGTTTAGAAACTCAAGATATTTCATACCACCCTCTAGGTCTCAGTGTGGACAGACTAATTAATGAGAAGGGTTACCATAAGGACAATATTGTTCTAACCGCTCGCTTGATTAATCTTGGAAAAAATCAATACCCTTCTGAGGATTTCCCTGCTGTGATGGATCAGTTCAAAAAAGATATCAACAAGAGGTGGTGGCAATTTTGGAAGTAAAAGTATTGGGTCGAGGTTCCTTGGAACTTATGAGTAACACCGATGATGGAGATCTGCTTGTTGTAAATGCAGCCAGGTGTTCCTTTGATAAACAGCATGAGGTTTATGATGAAAAGAATGATACAAAGCTTATCAACTACCTTGCAAAGCATGGACATGTTCTCCCGTTTAGGCATCCTGTGGCTACTCTACGCATCACTTGCCCTATATTTGTACTTCGCCAATTAGGTAAGCACCAAGTAGGATTTTCCTGGAGTGAGGTTAGTCGTAGGTATATTACAGGCAGCCCTGAGTTTTGGCTCCCCGATGATATTAGAACTCGTCCCGAGAATATTAAACAAGGTAGTCAGGCTAAAGAGTGGAGCGAGGAGGAGGAGGACTATCTTAAAGATGTGTTTCTTAGGCAAAACAACTCTGCATTACACAGGTATAATACCTTGTTAAGAAAGGGAGTAGCCCCAGAGCAAGCCCGAGCTATTCTCCCCCAATCCATGTACACTACTTGTGTAACTACAGGAACCCTTCTAGGGTGGCATCACCTATATAAACTAAGGACTGAGGAGCATACTCAATTAGAAACTCAGGAGTATGCTAAAGCAATTGGTAAAATAATGGGGGAGCTTTTCCCTACTAGTTGGGAAGCATTATGCAAACACTAATAATCGGGGACTTACATTTTGATAACAAGCCTATGGGTATGCTTAATGCTCAGAAGGAGGCCATCAAAAAAATATGTAAAGACAACATGGATTGTGATAAGGTTATTTTCTTGGGTGATCTGATGATGCACAGGAATCCTAGACCAACAGTTCTGCTTGCCCTAAAAGAGTTGATGGATGAAGTCTCTAAGGATAAAGAAGTATATATCCTACGAGGTAATCATGATAGCGTAACCAAGGCTGACGATGGAGTTACCGCTCTAAGCCTACTGGAAAGCTCTAAGGTAAAAGTAATCACCCAGACCTGGTACGACAACAAAAACAAGTGGGCTTTCATCCCACACTATGAAGATGAAGAAAAAATTAAACAAGATCTTGCTGGCGTCCCTAAAGGTTATACTGTGTTCGGGCACTTTGGTTATTATGGGGTTCTTAACTCTGCTGGCGATGCTGATTTTAGTCTGTCTCTATCCGATTTTAGGAACCCTACGATTCTTGGGCACATTCATAAAGAAGGTAGGAATGGAAACGTCACCGTCCTTGGAACCCCTTACTCCACTAATTTTGGAGAAGCAGGGAAGGATTGTTTCTACGGAATTCTTAGAGAAGATGGGTTGGAAAAGGTGCCGTCCCTCTGGGGACCAAGACACCTAGTAGTAGACTATGACAACGTAGAGGATAACTTAGATTGGATTAATCAGGATTCACATCCCTACGAGTACACGCTTATAAGAATTAACATCAGCACTATTGATGAAGATCAAGACCGCATCGCTGATCTGTGTGACCAGATTAACGTAGGCTCTTTAGAGATTAAGTACAAGCCTCTTCTGGATGAGAAAGAAGAGTTTGTAACTGACGGTAGAATATTTACAACCGCACTTAACGACGAGTTGATTGACCACTATATTAACTCAAGTAAATCAAAGATTAACAAAGACGAACTCTTATCGGGGCTAAAGCTTATTCATGAAAATCAACAAGATAGAAATCAATAATTTTTATTCTATAAAGAAAGTAAAGTTTACTTTCGATAAGCATGAAGGCATCGTGTTGATCGAAGGAGACAATAAGGATACTGGTGGAAGTAATGGCTCTGGAAAGAGCGCACTAATTGAAGCTGTTGTTTGGGGCCTATTTGGTAAGACGATTCGCAAGTCTACTGAAGAGGCTTTGATTAACAATAAAGAAAAGAAGAACTGCTCAGTTAAGATTACTGTCAATGATGATCTGGTTATAGAGCGAGGTAAGAAGCCAGTATTCCTACGTCTGCACAGAGGTGACAAGGAGATCACCAGAGACAATGCTCTGAATACTCAGGCTTTGATTGATGAACTTCTGGAGACAAACTACAAGGTGTTCTTAGCATCGACGGTCTTTGGTCAGCAGAATAACATTGAGTTCATAAATGCTACGCCAGAGGACAAGAGAACCATCATTAAAAATTTCCTGAATCTGGATGAGTTATTCTCATTAAGAGAATCAGTTAAACGCTTGAAGTCTGAGTACTCACAGACTGTAAAGCAACAGGATGCCATAGTAAAGGAACATACAAAAAGCATTGAGTCATTTGATAAGAAGCTACTCTCATTATCTAAGTTAAAAGAAGCCGTAGAGGGGAAATATGATGAGGCAACCCTTGCTCTTTCCTTGGACGAGGTTATTAAGACAGAGCGAGACAACGCTGCATTAGAGAGAACTAAGATTAGTATCCGCACCAAGATGAATGAGGTGGACCAGAAGATCCTTGCTCTAAACAAGAGACTCAAGAACCCTACTGAGTCAGAGCCATGTGACAAGTGTGGTCAACCCATCACCACTCCCTATCATCCTAAAAGAATTCAATTAGAGATCCAGGAGCAGTTAGATCTGATGACATCATGTGAAGAGCATCGGGATGAGTGTTTGTCCAAGGTAAAAGATCTACCAATAACCTCCACCGAGTATCACAAGATCATTGAGTACAATCAACTCAAGAAGGAATCAGAAACCTTTGAGGACATTAAAAAAGAAACCCTAGAGAAGATTCAAGAGGCACATGGTATTAAGCAAGAGTACAATAGCAAGTACGAGATCATGCGATTCTGGGAGAAGGCATTTTCTGAATCAGGTATTGTAAAATACATTATTAAAAATGTTCTAGAATACTTTAACTCTAAAGTAAACTTCTACCTATCTCACCTGTCTCAAGGCAAGTTCTTCATTGAGTTTGACGAGAGCTTAAAGGAAACCATCACGCATAACAAGAACTCTATTCATTATATGTCCCTTTCGGGAGGAGAGAAGAGGAAGATTAGTCTGTCTGTGATGCTAGGTTTACAGGAGCTTTTACGCATCTCTCACAATCAAAAAAGTAACCTAATGTTTTTCGATGAAGTTGCTGAAAATCTGGACCAAGAAGGGCTTGAAGGTCTCTACATACTATTGTCTGAATTAAAGAAAGAGAAGACTTTGTTCGTAATTACACATAATAATTATCTTAAATCTTTAATGGACAACGCAAGGACAATCACTATGATAAAGTCCAAAGGAATAACACGATTAAAAGGAAAGTAATATGGCAAACACATCTTTAGAGGGCATGGGACAAGAAATTTTTGAAAGCAGATATGCTTACCCTGGGGAGACAAAGTGGGCTGACAGAGCCAAAGTGATTGCTAAAACCATGGCTTCTGCCGAGAGGGATGATGATAAAGAAAAAGTTGAAAAGTTATTTTACGAATCTATCGGATCTGGTGATCTCATTCCTGGCGGCAGGATTATATTTGGCGCAGGTAGGAACCGTGGGCATCATAACTTGCTCAATTGTTATGTTATTATTCCTGAAGATGATGTGGATTCAATTGGACAGACTGTGCAGGACATGTATCGCATCTCTTGCGCGGGTGGAGGAGTAGGCTTTAACGTATCAAAGCTTCGTCCTAAAGGAGATCACATTGGCAGCGTGAAGAACTCTGCTCCAGGATCCGTCTCTGTCCTGAAAATGATTAACGAGGTAGGTGAACATGTTAGGGCTGGGAAGAATCGTCGCACCGCTCTTATGGGCATACTTAATATCACTCACCCTGATTTACTTGAGTTTCTTTCAGTAAAGCTAGACCAAGGTGAGTTAAATAACTTTAACATCTCTGTAGCTATTACAAATAGATTTCTTGAAGCAGTAGAGCTTGGAGAAGATTGGTACTTTACTTTCAACAACAAGGAGTACCACTCGTATGACATTGCTCGCATGAATCCTGAAGAGGATCGCAATGAGATTATTAGTGTCATTGGAATGGACGAAGAGGATGCATTATCCAGAGCCGAGAACTTTCAGAAAGTTTCTTGGACTGATTCCTTTGAGATGATCGGACAGAGGGACATCAAAGCGAGAGAGCTTTGGGATATGATCTGGAAAAATTCTGTAGAGTCTGGTGACCCAGGGATCTACAACATCGACCTTGCAAATAGCTATACTAATGTTTCGTACTTTGAAAGTCTGGATTCAACGAATCCTTGCGGCGAGATTTCCCTGCCGTCTTATGGGAATTGCTGTTTGGGTAATATTAATCTTAACAACATGGTACTTGATGACGGTAGTGACCTCGATTGGAAACGTCTGGCAAAGACTGTACGAACTGGAATCCGCTTTCTAGATAATGTCCTAACTGTAAATACTTTCCCAACTGAAGAGTGCAAGAAAGTTGGCGAGAGATCTCGTAGAATTGGACTAGGTGTTACTGGTCTTCATTACATGTTGATTAAGCTTGGTTTAAGTTATGGTAGTGAGTCCTGCCTAGAGTTTTTAGAAAGATTATTTGGAACGATCAGAGATGAAGCGTACAAGATGTCTATATACCTTTCCAGGGACAAGAAGCCTTTCCCTGAATTCGACTACAAGAAGTACCTTGAAGAAGATTTTGCAAAGACTCTCCCAGCTAGGATCCGAATGCTTATCAAGCGATACGGGATCCGCAATGCTGTTATGCTTACAATCCCTCCTTGTGGTACTATCAGTATGTTGCACGGGGTTAGTTCAGGGATTGAGCCTATTTTCTCTGCTATGTATAACAGGCGTTATCGGCACAACAATATTTGGAAGGAACAATTAGTTGTCGATCCGCTATTCCAGAAATATTATGATGAAAAGAAAAATTTGGAACCGTTCATTGGAGCCTATGATGTTCTCCCCGAGGATCACATCAAAGTACAGGCAACCATTCAAAAGTATATCGACTCCTGTATTTCAAAAACAATCAACCTTCCTTCTACCTCCACGCCTGAAGAGTTTTCTCAAGCGGCTTTGGATTATGCTCCGTACTTGAAGGGTCTTACCGTGTACCGTGCTGGAGCAAAAGAAGGAGAACCCCTTCAAGCTATTCCATTGACGGATGAAAACATTGAAAAGCATATGGCTGCGAAGGCCGAGATTTCTGTGGCAGCAGGAGATGTCTGCTCACTAACAGGGGGTGATTGCTAGTGGCACTTTACGAATGGATATGCAAGGACTGTAATATTTATTGGGATGCGGAACATCCCATGGGAGAAGCACCAAAACAAACCGAGTGCCCAAAGTGCGGCACTTTATCAAATAGATACTGGCAAAGCGAGGGTTGTGCGATCTCATTTAAAGATGATGGTCAGGGTAATCACGGTACAGGAGCCCAAGACTTTCATACTGTAAGAAAAAGGTATGAAAAATTTCACAAGGATGGGTACGATAAAGACTCTGCCAATAGGTTTCTTCATGGAGAGATTAAGAGAACCAAGGAAGCCATGGATAACGAGGAGTTTCGTTACAAATCTGCCACTATTGACTATGATAAATATGCCAAAGCTCATGGCATCAAAAAGGTAACCCACACTCAAGCATTAAAAAAGCAGGAACATGCTAAAAAATTGACTATGGAAGCCTATGATAGGGCCAACAGGATGGGCTACAAAGATATAGGTAGCACACACTTAGACCCAGCGAAACCAAATAAAAACAAATAACCACCATGGCATACGATTTCAGCGAGAATATCCAAAGAGGGATTCTCTACCTCTTGAAGTCTAATAAGGACTTCTATCTTCAGATTGTTAATCTGGTTCAACCTACCTACTTTGAGTTCCCCTCCCATGCTAAGATATTTGGCAAGGTTAAGGAGCATTACGAGAAGTATGGAAAATTACCTACCGATGATTTTATCATTCAGGATGTAAAGCCTACACTTGGAGCCCGAGAGAGTGCTTCTGATTATGAGGACGAACTCTCATACATTAATAATGTAGACACTTCCACCGTAGGAAACACCGAGTATATGCTCGACCTTGTAGAGGGCTTCGCCAAAAAGGAGGCGATGAAGAGTGCGATTGCTGATAGTATTTCGCTAATCAAGGAAGACCGCATTGATGAGGTTGAGGCTCTAGTCAAGCAAGCCCTCCTGATTAACAGAGATGTAGATACGGGTCAAGACTATTTCGAGGACTTCGCAGGTCGTTGGGATCGTATCTTTAATAAGAAAACAGAGGATAAATACAAGACAGTCCTACCCGCTATAAATAAATCTCTAGAGGGAGGTTTGGGTTCAAAAGAAATGGCTATGGTGGTCGCCCCTCCTGGAGTGGGTAAGTCTTTGTACCTTGTCAATCAAGGAGTTCAATCCATGATTGAGGGTAGGAAGGTCTTGTATATCTCTCTTGAGATGAGTGAGGATAAGATTGCTCAGAGGTTTGATTCTATCATGACCCTAGTTCCTCAGTTTAAACTTAAAGATCCTGCTAATCAACTCACAGTAAAGGAAAGACTTGAGATGTTTAAGGTGGAGTTTCCTGGAAGCGAGCTAGTCATCAAAGAGTTCCCTACTGGTCAGGCATCTATTAACACTATCCGCAACCTGTTGGTCCAGCTTAAAAACTATGATGAGTTTGAGCCCGACCTCCTAATCGTGGACTACCTTGAACTGCTTCGTCCGACCCGTGAGATTCAACAGGAGTATCACGCTCAACAGAAGGTCGCTGAGGAGCTTAGAGGAGTTGCTATGGAGTACAACTTCCTCGTCTGGACCGCCACTCAGACCAACCGACAAGGTAGGATGGTGAAGGTTATTACAGATGCAGAGCTTGGAGACTCTTACGGCAAGATCAGAACTTGTGATTTCGCCATGTCATTGAACCAGTCCGAGGAGGAGTTCGATGAGGGCAAGATGAGAGGGTATGTTATCAAGTCTCGTAATGGTAGACCTAGGTTTTCTGTTCCCATGGATGTTGATTACAGCACACTTAGAATGTCAGAGGGAGATGAGGTATTTACAGGAGAAGCATAATGAATTCTAAAAAAGATTACCCCGTCCATCCCATGGAAGTTTATACTGGGGTTAAGACCTTCAAGATAGAACAAAGAAAACTAACAAAGGATAACCTTTACGGCTGTGTGGAATTTCCTAAGTCCCTCCTAAGTATTGATCCAACCCAATGTGATGCAGACTACAGGGGAACGCTTCTGCATGAAATTTGCCACATTGGATTTGATTTATATGGATTAGGGGATGACGATGAGATGCCTCAGATGGGTAATGAGTACCTAACAACCGTTACCTCCAACATGATACAGCAACTTGCAGGATTGAATGAGGAACTATTTAAGTTTATCTTCGACATACCTAAATAAGGTATGAAAGATCTTCAATTTAAAGATATCCTCGTTCGGCAAGACTTGCCTTTAACCAGAGCTTCTGTTTATGTTAATGGGAGGTGGTCATTTGCTTCACTTGCTGGCCCTACAAGAGTTACATCAGAGCAAGACTTCTTCTTAATAAACTATCCCTTTGGGATTAATAAAACGGGAACTAAAGATCCTTCAAGGTATACCGTTAAAGGAGCCCCTGGAGATTATATTTCTAGAGATCAAAGAGGAGTCTTAGCATTAGTGACTGCATCACACTATGCTTTGTTGTTTCCTGGACCGCAGCAGATACCTACCTCACCGCCCTCATCGGATCAACTGAAAAATCCAAACTTTTTAACAAAAACTCAAGCAGAATCGGTGGAGAATGACTCTGATAAGGTACTGATAGGTGATCGTGAGTTCACACTCCCGTCTACTCAGAATAAAACTATAACAATCGTAGAAACCCCGACAGGACAGGCACAAGTCTACTTTACTGGAGATACAGGCGTAGTATATGACTACGACCTCTCTGGCATGGTAGAAGTTTCTCTTCCTTCGAAACCGACATCAGACTATTAAATATGCACGAACTAATTGAATCCCTTGAAGACTTTACTTGGGAAAACTACAAAGATATCAGCGATGCTCTCGTTCAGTTCAATGAGTACGAAGTAGAAAACGAGATGTTTCGACAAGCATCTATCTACTCGTACTATTATGGATTGATGGGCATGGCAAAGAAGATGGTCTCAGAGAGGAGTCTCGAACTGACTCGATTCACGTCACGCCTCCGCAAAGAAGCTAAACGCGACTCTCGCGTCAAGCTGACCGCAAAAGATCTCGACGATCTAGTGTTTGCTGACGATCAGTATCATGCAAGACAGACTACTCTGGATGAGGCTACCTTCAAATACGAACTACTCAAAGGACTCGTCCGAGCCCTTGAGCAGAAAAAAGACATGTTGCAGCAAGCGTCTGCAAATAAACGAGAAGAAACTAAATTATACAAGTAGTCCAACTATCATACTATACTAACTAAGGAGTAACTAAAATGGCTATCGACCTCGAAGCTCTTCGCAAGAAGCATGAGCAACTTAACAACCCCGCTGGGGCTAACAACAACAACGCAGACTTTCTCAACAAGTTCTACCAAATTCCTGAAGGCAGCAATGCTGTAAGGATTCTTCCTTGGAAGACTGAGGAGCGGGAGTTCTATGCGGAGACTAAAATCCACCGAGTCCCTGGACCCGATGGTAATGTGAAAAACATTCACTGCCGTAAGGTACACGGGGAGAACTGCCCCATGTGTGACCTTTATTACGCTCTCTGGAAGACAGGGCGCAAGGAAGACGAGGATCTTGCTCGACAGATCAAGCCCAGGGCTCGTTATTACATGAACATTCTCGACAGAGAGAGTGGTGACATTAAAATCCTTTCAGTTGGCGTGATCCTCTTTAAGAAGATCATCGGTGCTATGCTCGACGAGGACTTCGGTGACATTACTGATGTTGAGAAGGGTCACGACTTCAAGATCGTGAAAGAGATGGAGGGGCAATGGCCGAAGTACGACCAGTCTCAGCCTCGTCCTAAGTCCTCACCGCTCGGAAGCGCGGCTGAGATCTCATCCTCAATGGACAGCCTTCATGAGATCCATGGTCTTGTCAAGCTGGAAGAGTACGAGGAAGTAAAGAAAGCTGCCGCTACACTTACGAATGTGGCAGTCCAAGGTACATCATCACCACAAGAGGCTACTGATGTCTCTGATAACGATTACCTCTCTAAACTGCAAAGTTAATTAACTATGAAAAATCTTATTATTATTACGCTATTGTGTGCGGGGTTGATGTCCTGTTCTGTTATTGAAGGCTTCACAGGTGGAGCAGAAGGCGAGCCAATGTCTTTTGGAGGAATCATCGACTCCATCTGGTCTATGCTTACTGCTTTTATTCCGAGCCTTGCGGCTTGGGAGGGTGCGGGATCAATTTTCAGCCCTCGTAAGAGGCAACACTACACCAACATGGTTACGGCTATCGTCCCCATGAACAAGAACATGGAATTCGGAGATGCTATTAAGTCTCTTGGTTCTGGTCTTGGTTTGGCTCACTCTTCTGATGCATCGAAAGCTGCAAACGATGAAGAGGTTACAGCAGCTAAAGTTGAAGCAGTAACGACTAAAAAAGCTTAAACCTTAAGCAAACGAAACTATCATAGAGAGGCATCTAATGGGTGTCTCTCTATTTTTATACCATGAGCGATAAACTTAAAATACTTTGTGTCCCTGCTAACGAGGGTGGCTGTGCCTACTACCGAATCATTGCTCCCATGCAAAAGCTCCAAGAGCTTTATGGTGATCGAGTTGAGATTAGGTTTAACAAGAATCCGTTAGGCATCAGTGAAGAACACGGTGGTTGGACTCCAGATTGGGACTTTGAAGACATGAAGTGGGCTGACATCGTGTTCACCCAGAACCTGTCTAACTTTGGTGGAAACTATACGGCAAGAATTATTGGCAAAGCTAAAGAATTCGGGAAGTTTGTCCACTATGATACGGATGATCTTCTTACGAATATCTATGAAGGACACAGACTTTATGATGTGTACAAAGAAAAGGGCTTGGAGGAAATAACTAAGTTTATTTATAACAACTCGGATCTTGTCACAGTAACACAAAGAAAGTTTGCAGAGAGAGTAAAGCCGTTTATGGGTAGTGGCGGTGCATTAGCTGTTGTAAAAAATAGTATTGACTACAACCTTCCGTGCTGGAACATGGATAAGATCCCCAAGCCCAGGAAGAAGTTTACACGCTTCGGATGGGTTGGCGGTATTCACCATGAGCAAGATCTTAAGTACTTCTCTGGTGTTCCGCATATGGTAAATCAGAGAGCAGGTAGAGAGAACATTAGGTGGGATTTCTTTGGACACCCACCACCGAACACACCTGCCGACGATTGGCAGAATGATGTCTGGAGAAGGTACAAGGATATTATTCTTAGAGGATTTAAGGGCGGTAAAAATTGGGATATTCATTATGCTCAAACTCCTGATCGTTATGGTCAGATGTTCACAGCGATGGATGTTGCTTTAGCTCCTCTTGAGATGAATCCGTTTAACGATTCAAAGTCTGAGATTAAAGTTGCCGAATGTGGAAGGTATCAAATCCCTCTCGTTGCTACTAACTGTGGAGCATATGATGAGTGGATTGTGGATGGAGAGACTGGCTTCTTAATTGATCCAGATAAGCCCATTACTGAATGGGTTCGTGTACTGTCACAATGCGCTAAGAATCCAGGACTGGTAAAGCGTATGGGTCAGAACCTACACAAGCTAACTGAAGAGAACTTTGATATGAACAAGGTTGCTGGAGCAAGGCTTGATCTTTATGAGGAGTGTATGCGTGTCAAATCAAGCAAGTAAACAGGAATTATTTAAGTCTTTAATGAAGAAGGAAGCTACTGTCGTAGGGAGACCTAGACTAGCTCCTAGTAAGGTGAAGATTGTGTCCAGTTGGACCAATCCTGGGGGCGGGACTGTAGCGCATATAAACCTAACTAATTTGCTAAATGATAACGGGTATGATTGCACCTTTTATGGGCCTAATGAGTGGCACTTAGATAAGTGTAAATCTGATACGATTGATAAGTGTATCCTTGGCCCTACAGATATCCTTATAAGCCACTTCATTCAAGTACCAGAGCAGGTGCAGGTAAAAAAGCATATTCTGTACTGCCATGAGAAAGATGTGTGGCCTCTCAAGACCGTTCCTCTGGCGCGGTATGATTCTATCGTATTCGTAAGTAATTCCCAAAAGGAGTGGCAAGGCGTAGATCACCCATCGACCATTATCCCTCCTATCGTTAAAAAGGTAAATTGGACAAATCCCAATAACGGGGTTGCTGGCGTAATTGGCAGCATTGACACAAACAAGCAAACCCACAAATCCATCCAAAGAGCAATAATGGCAGGATATCAGAAAGTTATGCTTTTTGGTCAAGTCAACGATACGCCTTATTTTAATGAGAAAGTCCAACCCTTGCTTGGAGCAGGGTCTGTAGTCTTAGCAGACCATGAGGACGATCCTACGGCGATGTACGGGCAAGTAAGTGAGGTCTTCCACTCATCACTCAGCGAGACTTACGGGCTCGTAGAAGCCGAGTGTAGGCTCTCAGGAATACCATTCAATGGAGAGAGCAACGGGCAAGAGATTCTGGAAAAAGAGGAGATTTTAAAGCGATGGAAAAAGATAATCAACGGATCGTAGTTTTAACTACTTTGTACAATTGTGACGAGTGGATTGGTAAATGTATTCAATCCATAAAAGATCAAAATTACGATAATTACAAATGTTTTATCCTAAATGATATGTCCACCGACTCCTCGGTAGAGAGAGCAAAAGAAGCTATTGGGGAAGACTCCAGGTTTGTTATCGTGGAGAACACCAAGAAATTTTATCAAACGGGAAACTACGATCAGATTATTCGTAGTGATGAAGTTTTAGATAACGATATTTGCGTAGAGGTCGATGGGGATGATTGGCTGCCTGATAGTGGCGTGTTTGATCGCGTGATAGAGGCATACTCAGATGGGGAGACTTGGATTGCGTTTGGGCAGTTTGAATACGCTGATGGTCGAAAAGGGTTTGCACAGCAGGGAAGCGTAGCTCAATGTAGAACTAGTGTATTTACAATGTCTCATCTTAGGACCTGGAAAGCTTTCTTATGGCGCAATATCCAAGTGGATGATTTGTATACCCATACAGGCTGGTACTCTGACGGAGGTGGAGATGTATTCTTTATGACTCCTATGTACGAAATGGCTACGGAACAGCACACTAAGTTCATGGAGGATATTAATTATATTTATAATGATAATAACCCATTGAATGATCACAAAAGAGAGGACAATCCTCAACATCATCACGCAGAGTACGCAAGGAAAAAACCCCCGTATGGTTCTTTAAACTTTGCATACCAACTTCTTACTCCGTATAGATTTGATTTAGTTCCCAAGTTCTTGTATGCCGCATATAGAGAGGCAAACTTAAAGACAGGGTTCGCTGTTGATTTATATAAAGAGCACTTACGAGTTTGGAATGGTTTTAAAGAATATGATAATCCCGACAAAAATACATTTGAAAAGTTTAAGAAGTGTTTTGACGATATTATTGAATCCATGAAAGCCAAGGGTTTCGATAAGGAATACGCAGTTCCCACCACTCCCGAAGGTCACCTATTAAATGGATCGCACCGAACTGCTGCTGCATATGTCACTAACACTACTTTAAGAACTACAAAAACGACTGATCCTACTGCTGGTCAGGTAAACTGCGGCTCGCAATTCTTCAAGAACTTAGGGTTAGAAAAAAAGTATTTAGATCATATGGCATTAGAGTATGTTAAGCTAAAGCCTAGTACAAAATTGATTACATTACATCCTGCTAGGGATATTCAAAAAGAAGAGGCTGTAAGTGATCTAATCTATTCTAAAGTTCCTGTAGTCTATGATTCTGTAATACCCTTGAATAAAGAGGGATTTACAAATTATGTTAGCCAAATGTACTTTGGAGAGTCTTGGCTGAGTACTCCAAGTGACCCTATCGCAGGAGCCAGATTAAAAGGTGATCTATGTTGGGGCCAATCTCCTGTTAGGATATTACTAATTGAAGAGGATAGCTTGGATACTTTAAATTCTCTTAAGGAAGAGATTAGAAGCTTATATAGTATTGATAAATCATCTGTTCACATTAACGATATGTATGAAGAGACACTAAGGTTAGCTCGCGTTGTGTATAATCCAAATAGTGTTGATTTTTTAAATGTTGGAATTCCTAATTTGTCGCCTAAGCTAAGTGCCGAGTTAGAAAATTATAGGAAGACTATCGAAGGGCATCGTTTAAACCCAGACTTATTTTGTGTCACAGGCAGCGCCGTAATGACGATGTTTGGTCTACGAGAGTGCGCTGATTTAGATTACCTACACTATGACCCTAGCCATGTGATTCAAGGAAGCTCTTATATCAACTCACATGAAAAAGAGCTAAGTAAGTATCCAATGCACAAAGATGACATCTTGTTCAATCCTAATAATCATTTTTATTGGAACAATGTGAAGTTTGCATCTCTGGACTCTGTTAAAAAATTGAAAGCTCATCGAGGTGAAGAGAAAGATCTAGTAGATGTTAAATTAATGGAGGATGTGAATGTTTAAAATTTATTTTGCTCCTGCTTGGGGCCTGACCTCAGAGGAAATGTTGGATGACTATAGACACCAAACCCCAGGTAATACAGGTGTCTGGAAAGACATGCAAGCAACAACAAATCCCGATGAGGCTGATTACTTAATTATTCAAGATTATTGTGACCCTGAGCTATTAGGGAAGTTCTCACCTGACCAAGTATACTACTTTGGTAGGGAGGTTCCAGGCTTGGGGCCTATTGGTGATTATAGTAGTTGGGGGATTAATGTTTTCTCGTATGTTGATGAGTCTTCACACCTGTACACTAAATGGAGGTATCCTAATAAGTTTAGTGGTGGCGTAAACCGTAGTTATGACGAGTTGTACCAGATGGACGAGCCTCCGACTAAGACTAAATTACTAAGCTGTATTCAGTCAGGAAAGCAAGCGTGTGAAGGTCATGTGAAAAGGGTCCAATTTTTACGAGAGTTCATAGATCGTAATCCAGAGGATTTAGATCTTTTTGGTAGCATTCCGTTCAGTAATACAAAACTGAAAGATGATGATAAGTGGGAAGGGTTAGCTCCTTATAAGTATTCGATAGCTTTTGATAATGGAAAGTACCCAAACTATTTTGCTACTCAATTTACAGACGCTATCTTAAGTTGGAATGTTCCCCTATTCTGGGGTTGTCCAAACATTGATGAGTATTTCCCCGAGGGATGCTACGAAACTTTCGACATTGATGATTATAATGAGATAGACCGTCTTCTGGAGTTTATTAATTCAGATAAATATGATGATCGTATAGAAGCACTACGAGAGGCGAGAGTTCGTATTTTAGATAAGTACAATCTGTGGCCTACTGTTTATGACGCTATAATGAAGTAGATATGGATTATTATCATTACAACACCGAGACCAGCGATATCCGACAACTCCTGCTTGATTTGTGGGAAGTAGAAGATTTGGAGAATCTGCACGAAGTTAAAGAGTACCCAACCTTTACAATGGAGGACAACTCTAATACTGAGTTCCATAAAAAGTTTTATGATAAGCTTAGAGAGGGTTGGCCTGAGTTTATGGAAGCCTACATCAAAATTGTAAAAACCCCAGAGTGGATAACCCCAGACTATCTGTACCAAACAACCCCAACACTTCGTATACATTTAGTTAACAACTGGGCAACGCCAGAGTTCCACAAAGATACGCAGAAAGGATATAACCACCCAAACTATGAGAAGAACTGGGTGATCCCACTAACAAATTGTTACGGTAATAACTCACTATGGGTAGAAAGCAGTCCTGAGAAGTTTGATTTTCATCCTATTAAAATGTCGTATGGAGATTTAATAGCGTGGGACGGTGGTAAGCTATTACATGGCAATAAAATTAACGACACGCTAACAACTAGAGTGTCTTTTGATTATAGAACTTTAAACAAAAAACATTATCACCCTGAAAAGTGTACTAAGTCTGTAACTAATGGTCTACAATTTAAAGTGGGTTCCTATTACGCGGAGTTTGAAGATGAGTGAAGAGATTTATTCTAAAGTAGATCCTGAGCTTTTGCTATGTGTTATCATGAGAGGCTCCAACATCACCGAAAACAGAGTGGATCTTTCGCCAGAGTCGGAGCCACTTCAAGTGGCATGTAAGAAGTTGATGTCAGGCACAAAATTTAAACCACACAAGCATAACACATTAGAAAGACAAACGATGATAACTCAAGAATCTTGGGTCTTCCTGCGTGGAAAAGTACGAGCCTCTTTCTATGATATTGATGACGAGGTTATTCATGTAACTGATCTTGGAGCGGGTGATTGTGCTGTGGTTTTTAAAGCAGGGCATAGTTTTGATGTGCTAGAAGATGACACGGTTTTGTATGAATTCAAGAACGGTCCTTATTTTGGGCTAGAGAAGGATAAGACATTTATAAATGAAAAGCATTAAAGAACTCTACGATATTTTATATCCCATCAAAGACTATAATCACGACTATTTACCTAGAGTAGCACAATGCAGAGATTGTGATTCTATCCCAAAGGTTAAAAATGCAGGTCAGGTTATAGAGACTGATCAAGGACAAGCACAGGTAATGCACCCAGGAGTCCTTGTTCATGAAGGCTGCTATCACCAGCAATGGATGACTGATTTAATTAGATGTCTTAAGGGACATCATGAACCTCAAGAGGAGAAGTTGTTTTATGAAGTTTTAAAGCATGTTCCCGATGATGCGGTAATACTAGAGTTAGGTAGTTTTTGGGCATTTTATTCGTTGTGGTTCAAAAAAGAGAAGCCTAAATCTAAAGCGTATTTAATCGAGCCCAATCCATATAAAATTGAGTTAGGGCAACATAATTTCCTACTTAATAATTTTGAAGGTGATTTTATGCAGGGGTATATTGGAGCTTCACATATTGACCCCTCTGTTTTTGTTGATTGGGATGGAAAGAAATTTTCTGTTCCTCAAGTTTCTGTGGACTGGTACTTGAAGCATAAGAATATAGATAAACTTCATATACTACAAGCTGACATCCAGGACAACGAAGCCGAACTCTTATCAGGAATGAAAGATACCTTGGCTAGTAGAGGGGTAGACTTTATTTTCTTGGGAACGCACTCTCCAAATTACCCTTTTAGAAAAACTCTAGTAGATGCTGGGTATATTATCTTAGAAGAGTTTGAAGTTCATGAGTCGTTCTTTGATGATGGTTTGATTTTAGCCTGTTCGCCTGATGTATATGAAACACTAGACCCTACCCTATTCAAGGTTAGCAAGAAATGAAAATTAACCAATTCGAACCATTTATTGGGGAAGATGAGTACGCTTCCATTAAATCCTGCTTTGACGATATGTGGATTACTGAGGGACCGAAAAGCAAAGAATTCCTCAGTCGCATGGAGGAGATGTTTGGAACTCCCTACGTTGTGTTTGCTCCCAATGGAACCCTGGCCTTATACTTAGCATTACGCGCACTAGGCATAGGTGAGGGGGATGAAGTATTAGTTCCCAACTTTACATTTATCGCTACAGCTAACGCAGTAGAGATGGTTGGAGCAACACCTGTTTTTGTAGATATTAGATCTGATTTACAAATGGACCCCGACCTATGCGAAGAAGCGATTACTGAAAATACGAAAGCAATAATGCCAGCGCATATCTTTGGATTCTCTGCTGACATGGAGGCTATTTGTGAAGTGGCAGATAAGCACAATCTAAAAGTAATTGAAGATGCAGCACAAGCCATAGGCATTAAACGAAATGGCAAGCCTTGCGGAACCTTTGGGGATGCTGGTTGCTTCTCCTTCTTTGCTGATAAGACTATCACTATGGGAGAAGGTGGTTTGGTTATTGTGAAGGATAAGGATGCATATGATAACCTCCTTTACTTAAGAAACCAAGGCAGGAAGAACAGAGGGTCTTTCTTGCACCCAGAGATCGGATATAATTTCAGAATTACAGATATGCAAGCTGCTGTAGGTCTAACCCAACTAGATAAGCTGCCCGAGATTATAAAAAAGAAAGCACAGATTTTTGAATGGTATAAAGAAGGGTTATCAGGTATTGATGAGATTTGTGTTTATGAGCCAGATAATAACACTAACCCCTACATCCCTTTTAGGGTCGTTATTAGCACTAAGGATAACTCTGGACCCCTTATGGTTCATATGTCTACTGATGGGATTGAAACCAGGGGGTTCTTTGTTCCTCTCCATAAGCAGCCATGTTACACGTTAAACCTTTCAGACAATCAGTTTCCAAATAGTGTGTCTGCATTTGAACACGGTGTATGCTTACCCTCATTTGTAGCGATAACACATTCTCAAGTGCTTGAAGTGTGTCAGTCAATTGTAGATTATTACCATGTATAAAGAATTTGCATCCTTATATGATAACTTATCAGAAAAGAAAAACTACAAAGATGAAGTTTCTTTTTGTAGAGCCTATTTTACTAAACCTCCTAAAACAATTTTAGATGTTGGGTGTGGGACTGGATCACATTTAAATGAGTTTAGTAATCTGCATGGTGTTAGTAGCGTAGGAGTTGATCCTTGTGAAGAGATGATTTCTCTGGCTAGAAAAAAGGGTATACCAAACTGTACACTTCATACGGGGAAGGTTTACGATATAGCAGAGGACAATTTTGATTTAGCAGTTAGCTTTTTTAATGTCATTAACCATATTGAAGACTATGGCACTTTGAAAAAAACCTTTAGTAGCATATACTCTAAGCTAACTGATAATGCATATTTTCTGTTCGACTGCTGGAACGGCGCAGCATTCTTCATGGATCCTCCGCAAGTGAAGACTACAGTAACTCCTCATGGAACGTATAGGTACGAACCAACTGTGGATTATCTTAACTCTAATATTATGATGGATGTTTCTTTAAATGACGAAGTGGGGAAGGTCATAACTTCAAAACTTTCTCATACTTTATGGACTCCTTTTTCACTCAAATCACTATTATTAGATGTAGGCTTCCAGTCTGTCGATATATACAAGCACTTCACTCTTGAACGTGCAGTAGGTACGGAGCATAAGCTTTCATTTGTCTGCAAAAAGTAAAATGCATTTAGAAAAAGAATTAACAGTAGTCATAACAACCCATGTATTACCTACTGCCCCATCAACTCACATACTAGAAGAGTGCGTAAACTCCATTGTAAGCAAGTTCGGTGGGATTAATGTGTGTGACATTTTAGTGTACTGTGATAGCAGACCAAATGATTTGGTATCTGATCAATACCTAGAAAACATCAGGAAGAATCTTCCCGAGGTTACCTTGATCGAAAACCCAAACAGCGGCCTTAGGATAAATTACTTTAAGGCGATGAATGAAGTAAAAACACCCTACATCTTATTTTCAGAGCATGATTGGGTTTGGTTGCGTGATGTTAATATTACAGGGTTAGTCAAGGGGATGATCGCAGACTCGTCTATAAATTTTGTTAGATTTAACAAAAGAAACAACTGGCAAACTCACGACGAGCAAGGCGCATGGGAAACTCACATAGAAGAAGCCCCAGAGGTGACTGTGTTTCCTTTAATGAAAACCAACTGTTGGGCTACGCATCCTCATGTGATTAGGAAAGAGAAGTTTGTTGAAGATTGGATGCCTGTGGTTGATACGATTGAGGGGGGTTGGAGTATCGAACTTTCTACCTACTTAAGCTACGGTCAGGCAATTCAGAGAGATGGGTTTGAAAAAGCCCAAAAAGATTGGGGTGTCTTTAATTATGGTGGAAAGGATGAGCCCTATATTATTAAACACTTAGACGGAAGTAACTCAGGAAGAACTTGATATGATAAAAATTAAAGAAGGTAATAGATATTTAATCACTGGAGGAAGTGGATTTCTCGGAGGAAAGGTTATTCAGCGCATCCTAAGCGAAGGAGGCAAAGTTGTCACTATCTCCAGAGATGAAGGGAAGCTTATTGAGTTAAAGCAAAGATTCCCAGAGATCGAGTTCTACACAGGAGACATCTGTGATCCGTTCGATGTCCACCAAGCGATGAAGGGGGTCGATGGAGTTTTTCATCTAGCAGCGTTTAAGCATGTCGGCATGGCTGAATCTTTAGCAAGAGAATGCACAAGGTCTAATGTTTTAGGATCGTTAAACATTTTGGAGGAAGGCTCAATTCTTGGTGTGGACTTCATTGTAGGTATTAGCACCGATAAGGCAGCCCAAGTCGCTGGTGTATATGGAGCCACTAAGTATGTCATGGAGAAGTTGTTTGAGCAGTTCGAGCGTAATTACCCAGACATTCAGTTTAGAGTGGTCCGCTACGGAAATATCTTGTACTCCACAGGGTCTGTTTTGTGTAAGTGGAAAGAGTTGTTGCTGCAAGGCGAGCCGCTTATTGTGACAGATCCCACGGCCACTAGGTATTTTTGGACTGTGGATCAAGCTGTTACTTTAATTTGGGACTGTTTAGATAATGCTACAGACAGCAAGCCGTATGTTCCTGAGATGAAGTCCATGAGCATTCGAGATCTCTTGGTCGCTATGTCCGAGAAGTACCTGCCCGAGGATAAGGAGCTTTTAATTAAAGAGATTGGATTGCAGCCAGGAGAAAACTTGCATGAGAAGATCCTTGAAGACGGGACCGATTCTAGTGTTGCTGAGAAGTACACGATTGAAGAGATTACGGAGATGATATGAAAGCTGCTGTGTGTTTGTATGGGTTGTCCACAGGCACTAATGACAAAGGTGATCCTGTCTCGCACACAACAGCTTATGAGTATTTAAAGAAGAATGTATTAGATATTCAGGATGAGGAAGTCTCTGTTTTTTTTCACACATGGAATGAAGATTACGCCACTCAGCTAGAACTTCTAGACTTATACAAGCCTAAGTACTCAAGACAAGAGAAGCAACGTATGTTCGATACTGATGCCACAAAACTTCATCAAATAAAAAGTAGATGGTACTCTCACAGAGAAAGTATTAATTTAAAGAAACAGTATGAATTAGGTAGTGGTGAATTTGATTTTGTTTTGGTCTCCCGTTTTGATAATTGTTTCTTAACTCCACTTAAGTTTGAAGACTATGAAAAGGGAGTTTTTTATTCTTCGAACTGGCAGAAGCCCCACAGCGACACAGGTTTTTTAGATTACTGGTTTTTTTCTGATTCAAAGACTATGGATCAGTTCTCCACACTCTATGATAATCTGGACACTTACTTTGCTGAAGGACAAGGGCAATCAAACCACACCTTATCCCGTCATCACGCAGAACAGCAGGGACTACAATTACAAACCACTAAAACTGAGTACATTGATTTTGGTTTAGAGAGATGCATATGAAAAAGAAAGCTTTAATTACTGGAGTTGCGGGGCAAGACGGCAGCTATTTATCTGAGTACCTAATCTCACAAGGTTATGAGGTTCATGGTATTGTTCGCAGGAACTCAGTTGCTGAGAATCAAGATAGTAGAATTAAATCCTTAGATGTGACAACGCATTACGGAGATTTACTGGACGTACCCTCTCTCACTCGTATTATTTCTGAGGTCAAGCCAGATGAAATTTATAATTTAGGAGCCCAGAGTCATGTTAGGGTTAGCTTCGACGTTCCGTCCTTTACGATCCAGACAAATGCTATGGGAGTGCTTAATCTCTTAGAGGTTTGTCGAACTCTAATCCCGAATGTTAAATTTTATCAGGCGAGTTCGTCAGAGATGTTTGGAAACTCCATTGACCCAGACGGGTATCAAAGAAAGACAACTCTTATGAATCCTACTTCTCCGTATGGCTGCGCTAAAGTAATGGCCTACAATTTGGTAAGGCATTATCGAGCAGCCTATGGAATGCATACATGTAATGGTATTTTGTTTAATCACGAATCCCCTAGAAGAGGATCTAACTTTGTAACTAACAAGATTGTAAAGGGCGCAGTAGAGATTAAGAAAGGGCTCAGAGATTCTTTAGCTTTAGGTAATTTAGATGCTTCCCGTGACTGGGGACATTCTAAGGACTATGTTCGAGCAATGCACAAGATATCCAACCATGAAACTCCTGGCGATTGGGTTGTTGCTACAGGAGAAAGCAGAACTATCAGGGACATGTGTGAGACTACGTTCTCCTACTTAGGGCTAAACTATAAAGATTATGTGACCGTTGATCCTAAGTACTTCCGTCCACAAGAGCTTGATTTTCTAAAAGGGGACTCTAAAGAAATTCGTGAAGAGCTAGGCTGGGCTCCTGAGTATACTTTTGAATCCATGGTCCATGAGATGGTTGATCACTGGATGGAAATAGTTTAATGAAGGCAGTCCTGTTTGATTTAGATGGTGTCCTAGTGGATGCCTGTGATTGGCATTATGATGCACTAAACCGTGCCTTAAAAGATGTTGTTAATTATACAATTGATAGGGATTCACATGATAAGATATACAATGGCATTCCAACTTTAACTAAGTTGAGTATCTTAAAAGAGATGGGGATTATTAGAGAGGAAGACTTTACCGAGATATCGGATCGAAAACAATGGTACACCATTCAAGTAATTAATGATTTTTGTACAGAGTCAGTCTCTAAAATATCTTTAATGAAACTCTTGAAAGCAGAGGGGTACAAATTAGGGTGTGTTACTAATAGTATTAGGAAAACTGCTGAGTTAATGTTGGAAAGATCAGGAATACTAGAGTACATGGATGTAGTCATTACAAATGAGGATAGTGTAAATCACAAGCCCCACCCAGAGCAGTATATTCAGGCTTTAGTAATTCTTAATACTCTTCCTGAAAATGCTATTATCGTAGAAGACTCACCCAAGGGCTTACAGGCTGCAAGATTAACAGGTAGTCGAGTATTTCAGGTTAAAAACTCAACAGAAGTAACAAAAGAATTATTTAAAGACAAACTATGAACATTTTAATTCCGATGGCTGGCGCAGGGTCCAGGTTTGAACAGGCAGGATACACCTTTCCAAAACCCCTTATTGAGATACATGGTAAGCCCATGATTCAAAAGGTGGTTGAGAACTTAAATATTGAAGGTCGTTATATCTTTTTAGTGCAAAAAGATCATTATGAAAAGTATGCATTGCAATATTTACTACCTTTAATCGCTCCAGGATGTGAGATCATCCAAGTAGACGGCGTTACTGAAGGCGCAGCTTGCACTACTCTATTAGCTAAGAAGTTTATTGATAACGATACTCCTCTAATTACTGCTAACTCTGATCAGTTTATTGAATGGGAGTGGGACACAGAGGACTGTTGGAGTCACGCCTTTGATAGTGATGGGGGAATGCTAACCTTTAAAGCGACCCATCCTAAGTGGAGTTTTGCGAAATTAGGAGAAGACGGATACATTAGTGAGGTCGCTGAGAAGAAGCCTATTAGTGACAATGCAACAGTAGGTGTTTATCATTGGGCGAAAGGTTCCGACTACGTTAAGTACGCCGAGCAGATGATTGAAAAAGATATTCGAGTGAACAATGAGTTCTATGTTTGTCCCGTGTTTAATGAAGCTATTCAAGATGGAAAGAAGATCAAGTCTGTTCCAATTAAAAACATGTGGGGTTTAGGTACTCCTGAAGACCTTCGTTACTTCCTTACTTATTATAAGGGATGATTAAAGTATCTCATAGAGGCAATACTGAAGGCCGCAGAAAAGAGTTAGAAAACAATCCAAACTATATTGAGGCTGCGATTGATAAAGGCTATCATTGTGAAGTGGATGTTTGGCTTACAGAAGAGGGATTATTCTTAGGGCACGATGATCCCACTTACCCCATAACGATTACTTATTTAATGGACAAGAAACTTATTTGTCACGCCAAGAATATTGAGGCTCTACACAAAATGTTAGAGTACCCACAGATCCATTGTTTTTGGCATGAAGGGGATTACTGTGCTATCACATCAAAGAGGTTCATTTGGAAATATCCCGAAATATATTCTAAAGGAAAACTTTGGGGCATTTGTTCCGATTGGCTATAATACAACATGAACGACGAACTATATCATTTTGACCTGTATCAGGACGCAGCAGAGGCTACAGCCGTATATCCCGACAAAGGTGACAATATTTACTATCCTGCTTTAGGACTCGCTGGAGAGGCAGGAGAGGTCTGTGAGAAGATTAAGAAGATTATGCGTGATCAAGAAGGTCAGCTTCAGCCGAATAATATTCAGGACTTAAGTAAAGAGTTAGGCGATGTTCTTTGGTATGTCGCTGCACTAGCCTCAGAGCTTAACATTTCAATGGCTTCTATTGCAGAAGGCAATATGCTCAAACTTCAAGATCGTCTAGATCGTGGAGTTCTTAAGGGATCAGGAGATAACCGATAATGCCAATTTACCAATACCAATGTAAAAAGTGTGAGACTATTTTTGAAACTCTAGCTACGATGACAGAGGATTACGAGAACCCTGTTACTCATTGTCCGAAGTGTGACCCAGAAGAAAAAGAAGAGGGTACTATGTTTAAGTATCTAGGAAATTGTAGACCTGCCTTTAAGATTGAAGGCGATGGCGTTTATAGCCCAGGATGGCACTAATGAGATTAGAATATATTTGGCTTGATGGAAATGACACTCCGCAGTTACGGAGCAAGACTAGATTTGCACCTAGCATTGAACAGTGGAATTTTGATGGAGGCTCTACTATGCAGGGTGACCTAAAAGATTCCGACAGAATGCTTAACCCAGTCCGTAGTTACAAAGATCCCTTCGTTGAGGATGGCTATCTTGTTCTGTGTGAAGTCTGCTATCATGACGGAACTCCGCATGAAAGTAATTTCCGAAGTAAGCTTGTTGCTGATTATTCTACATCAAAAGATTTAGAGGCTTGGTTTGGTTTAGAGCAAGAGGTTACTTTTTTACACCCAGTTACAAAACAGCCTCTAGGATTAGTTCTACAGCCCGAAGAACAGGGTCAGTATTATTGTGGAGCAGGTAGAGAGAACATTGTGGGGCGTGATGTTATGCTTGAGTTTGAGAAGAGGTGCGATACCGCTGGAATTAAACTCGCAGGGATTAACGCAGAAGTAATGCCAGGGCAGTGGGAGTGGCAAACACCCCCTCAAGAGGCTTTAGTTGTTTCTGATAACCTTTGGGTTTCTCGTTATATTTTAGATAGAATCTCTGAGGACATGGGGGTAGTAGTTTCCTACGCTCCCAAGCCTCACCCTGATTTTAATGGGGCAGGTTGTCACACTAACTTCTCTACAAAAGAAATGCGTCACAAGCTTTCTGATGAACTCATAGAGGATCTCATGAAGGTGATGGAAGAGGATCATGTGGACCACTTATCGGTTTGCGGTGATGGATACGCTGACCGTATGAGCGGAGAGTGTGAGACTTCTGACTGGAAGACTTTCTCTTGGGGTGTTGGTGATAGAGGAGCCTCTGTACGCATCCCCCAAAAAGTCAAGGAGGATGGCGTAGGCTACATTGAGGACAGAAGACCTTGCGCTAACATTGATCCTTATCAGCTAGTTTTCTCGTTATTGCAAACAACCAAAAAGTCAACACTTCTATAATAGTGCATGGATAACGCAGTATTAAAACGACTAAAGAACGCAGGATTACTATCAGAACAAGTGCCCGATATGGGCTTTGTTTCCACAGGCAGCTACGCCCTGAATAAGATTATTTCAGGCGACTATACCAAGGGCATTCCGATTGGAATGATTACCCAGTTCCATGGAGAAGCCTCGACTGCTAAAACAGTCTTCGCCACCCACATCTTGAAAGAGGCACAAGCTCAAGGCCACTACACTATCTTGGTCGATAGTGAAAATGCATACAACGCTGAGTTTGCAAAGCATTTGGGTTTAGATCCAAAGAAGTTGATTTATGCTGCACCTGAAACTTTGGAAGAGTGTTTCCAAGTTATCGAGGATGCAATTATGACCATTCGTGAGACTGATACTGAGACACCAATTGTTGTTGCATACGATAGCATTGCTGTGTCACCC
>Ga0208303_1000023_pt1 | contig 57148 bp, 62 predicted proteins | sample CB_VirMetaG_2_FD_184537 | JGI IMG/M metagenome (GOLD analysis project Ga0208303, IMG submission 184537) | Freshwater to marine saline gradient viral communities from Chesapeake Bay - CB_1504_2 Viral MetaG (SPAdes) (version 4) | ecosystem: Environmental > Aquatic > Marine > Coastal | place: USA... | reverse complement strand
AAGGCGATAGAAACATTGCTATTGGTACTGACGCTTTAGCCGCTCAAAACAACACTAGCGACACAGATGCCTACAATGTAGCTATAGGTTTTCAAGCAGGTGTATCAGTAACCACAGGCGTACAGAACACATTCGTAGGTGGTCTTGCGGGTGATGGCACTGACGATGGTGCTAGTAATACAGCCGTGGGTTATTCGGCTTTATCAGCCAACGCAGGAGATGATAACTGTGCTTTTGGCATAAATGCGCTGTTAAGTTGTACAGGCGATGCTAATGCCGCTTTTGGCAATAACGCATCTTTAAACGTGTCTTCAGGCTCAAATAATATTGGTATAGGGCGTGATGCACTTAGAACAGGAAGTCCGGGTGGCGCTCAAACTACTGGGTCACACAAAATTGGATTAGGTGATAGCAATATTACCTCTGCCCACATCCAAGTAGATTGGACTGTGGCCTCTGATGCGCGAGACAAGACAGACTTTACCGCTTTAGACGTAGGCTTAGACTTTGTTAAAGCTCTAGCACCTGTTACCTACAAGTGGGATAAAAGAGCCAATTATGGCGACAAGTACGCTGAAGACTATGACCTTAACGCACAGACTCCAGACGGTACTCACAAAGAAGATTGGTTAGACATTGGTTTCAAGGCTCAAGAAGTAGAAGCCTTAGAGATTGCCGCAGGTTACAACAAAGACAACAACACCAACCTAGTCTCTAGCCACACAGGTGATGGCAAGCAGATGGGCTTACAGTACAGCAAGTTTGTACCCATCCTAGTCAAAGCCATCCAAGAGCAGCAAGCTCTGATTGAAGCATTAACCGCAAGAATCACAACGTTAGAAGGATAAAACTATGAGCGAAGATAGAACAACAGAAGAATGTGCAGCAGACTTCACCGCAATGGGTCACAGCATTAGTCTTATTACAGACGTAATCGCGGGTGACGTTATGGCAGATGAAGAAGCCGCAGACCGTCAAGACTGTGTTGACAGAAATGTCGCGCACCTTGAACTTATGAAAGCTAAAGAAGATTGGGGTAGCGAAAGTTTTACAGCTACTGACGCAGCTATTAGCGCCGGAAAAGGATACACAGCATCATGAGCGAAATAGAACGAACAACAGAAGAAAAAGCACAAATGTACAGCGCAATGCTTGGCAGCGTTAGCGTTATTATTAATGCTTTAGACGCAGACAACGACTTTTGCAACGACATGACAGACGAAGAAGTGAAAGAGCGCGTCATGCGTAGCTCTGGTTATCTGTCAGCAGGCGTAGCTCTAGACGATTGGGGCAGCGAAGATATGTCCACAATCAATGCTGCTATCGCAGCCGCTGAAGCTGCTTAACATTTTTAATTAACCCACTAGAAAGGAGACTTATAATGGCGAAAAATGAAAACAAAACCATTACTGTCAATGAAGTAGAGCACAACATTGAAGACCTAACCGAGCAACAACTTGCGATGGTTAACCACATTGCTGATTTAGACAAGAAGCTAGGAAACCTAGTGTTTAACATGGATCAGCTAAAAGTAGGCCGCGAGGCTTTTGTAAACATGTTAGCCTCTAGCTTCGAGGATGTAGAAGAAGTATCAGAGGAGTAGGGTAACACAATGGAAGAGGAAGCTAAGACAGTAATGGATTCACTTGCGGTAGGCGGTACTGTGGCAACATTGGCTGGCTGGCTTCCTAGTGTTGCCAGTTTATTTACAATTGTATGGTTATCTCTCAGAATCTGGGAGTCTGATACTGTCCAGAAGATAGTCAAGCGAGACGAGTAATGGAAGTCTGGGAGGTTATAGTCTCGGGCTGGCCCATTGCCGCTGGCTTGTTTATTCTTGTACTGACCATTGGCCGCATACTGAATAGGCTAGAGGTGCTTGAACAGAAGATGATCGAAGTCTGGAAAGCCATTAATGAGTTGATCCGAAAGTGAGGCTGTCATGAGTATATTAACTGCCCTGATCGGGCCAATCGCTGATGTTGGTAAGACGTTTCTCAACAATAGAGCAGAAGAGAAGCAGGCCAAACATAAAGCCAAGATGAGCGTGATTCAGAACGATGCGAATTGGGAAGCTAAGATGGCCGATGCCTCAAGTAGCAGTCTCAAGGATGAGTTCTGGACTATAATACTAGCCATACCTATCTTCATGGTTGGTTACGCGATTATTGCGGCGGACATGTCAATCATTGACCGTACTAAGCAAGCGTTCCAGACACTGAATGAGCTGCCTGAGTGGTACCAATATCTCTTATTTATTGCCATTTCATCTTCGTTTGGAATCAAGGGCGCGTCGAAACTTATGGACTTGAGGAAATGATACATTTTAAGTACTTTAAGGTATCGGATTTTGATTGTCAGGAGACTGGCGAGAATGAAATGTGCTCTGAATTCCTACAAGCCCTAGACCACTTGCGTGACGTTTGTGGATTTCCTTTTGTAGTTACTTCTGGTTACAGGGGGGCTAGCCATAGTATAGAAGCTGCTAAAGTTGCGGCAGGTAGGAAGCTAGGTACTCATACACAAGGTATCGCTGCTGACATAAAAGTCTACGGGGGCGCTCAACGTCTAGCTATAGTAAAACATGCATCGGCTATGGGCATGTCTGTTGGCGTAGCTAAAACTTTTGTACACGTTGACAACCGCAAGACTCCGCCTATGTGCTGGTGTTATTAACAGGTGATATATGCCCCTTAAAAAGTTACAGTTAAAATCAGGTATTAACCGTGAGAACACTCGTTACACTAGCGAAGGTGGTTGGTATGACTGTGACAAGATAAGGTTTCGCCAAGGTACGCCGGAAAAGATTGGTGGGTGGCAGCGCATATCTAGTACTACGTTCTTAGGTGTATGCCGATCTTTGTGGAACTGGGTAACTCTTGGCAGTCAGAATCTAATCGGGGTGGGTACTAACCTGAAGTTCTATATCGAGAACGGTGGAGCCTATAACGACATCACACCATTACGTGGTACTGTAACCCTGACTAACCCCTTTGAAACCACTAGTGGGTCTCCTATTGTAGAGGTTACTGACGCCAACGGCGGGTATGCAAATGGAGATTTCGTTACTTTTAGCGGTGCAAGTGCTGTAGGGGGCCTTACTCTAAACGCTGAGTACCAACTAACGGAGACTACCACGGCTAACGTATACACCATTGATGCAGGTACTAATGCTGGTTCAAGTGCTACAGGTGGTGGTACGGTAACGGCTGCATACCAAATTAACGTTGGCCCTGCGTTTGTTGTGCCTTTAGTAGGTTGGGGTGCAAGTAGTTGGGGTTCTGGTACGTGGGGAATAGGCGTTACGTCTACTGATTCTATTCGTATATGGAGTCAAGCTAACTTTGGAGAAGACCTTATCTTCGGGCCACGCGATGGGGGTATATACATATGGGATGCTACAAACGGGCTAACTACTAGAGCGATACCCCTAACAGGTACAGAAGTACCAACATCACAGAAATTAATTTTAGTGTCTGACATAAATAGGTTTGTGTTCTGCTTTGGCACGAATGAGATTTTCTCCTCTACCATTAACCCGATGCTAGTTCGTTGGTCAGACCAAGAAGATGCTACTAACTGGTCGCCCGCTGCAACTAACCAAGCCGGTGATCTTATTCTATCTAATGGCACTCAGATCGTTGCGGCTAAACAGTCCCGCCAAGAAGTATTAGTGTGGACGGACTCTGCCCTGTATGCGTTACAGTATGTAGGCGCTCCTGCGGTGTGGACTGCACAGTTAGTGGGTGAGAACATATCAATAGCCTCTCAAAACGCTGTGGCCTATGCCAATGGTGTAGCTTACTGGATGGGTAGAGACAAGTTCTATATGTATGACGGGCGTACTCAACCCCTACAGTGTGACTTACGTAAATTTATATTTAACGACTTTAACGAAGAACAGTACGAACAGACGTTTTCAGGTACTAACGAATCATACCATGAGATATGGTGGTGGTACTGTTCTTCAGATTCTAATGTATCCGATAGATACGTTGTGTATAACTACTTAGAACAAGTGTGGTACTACGGCACTATGAGTCGTACTGCGTGGCTTGATTCGGGGCTAAGAAACTACCCGTTAGCTGCTACATATAGTAACAATTTGGTTAACCACGAGCAGGGTGTTGATGACAACGAAACTGCTACCACGGCGGCTATACCTGCGTATGTGTCTTCTGCACAGTTTGACCTAGAGGACGGGCATCAGTTTGCCTTTATTTGGCGTGTACTGCCGGATATTACGTTTGACGGCTCTGAAATAGGTTCTCCCAGTGCTACTATGACGCTGTTACCCCTACAAAATTCAGGGTCAGGGTATAATAGCCCAGCTTCTGTAGGAGGTTCTAACAGCGCAGGAATAACACGTACCGCTACAGTACCCGTAGAGCAGTTTACAGGGCAGGTATATACCCGTGTGCGTGGACGCCAACTCGCTATAAAGGTAGAATCTAGTGAGATTGGAGTGGCTTGGCAGTTAGGTTCTCCTAGATTAGATATGCGTTCTGATGGCAGACGATAATGGCTGTAGACAATACTAGGTACGATGTACCCTTTCGCGCTCCAGCACTACCGTATCCCCCGCAGGCTTACGACCAACAGTCGTTTGAAGAGTTCAATAAAATACTGCGTATCTACTTTAATCAGCTAGATAACGCACTGAGAAACGCTATGGCAGTTCAAGAACCATACAGCTTGCAAGTTTCTAAGGGCCAGATTGCAGGTGCTAGTACCGTATATAAATTCGGCTTTAATTCCGACATTGATGGTACTGAGGAAACAGTGTGGGGCACTGGGGGTAATTACCCTTATCTTACATCTGCGGCTACTGTATACATAAGTAGCTCTAGCACCGCCGATTCCAGTGGCAGTACGGGAGCTAAGACCGTAACCGTAGAAGGTGTAGACGGCAGCTATAATGCTAAAAGCGTTACTGTCAGTATGAACGGTCAGACTCAGGTGCAGGTAGGCGATGCTAGCTCGTGGTTACGTGTTAACAGGATATTTGTGGCTACTTCTGGTAGTGGTGGCACTGCTGCGGGGGCTATATACGTAGCTAATAGCGGGGTTAGTTCTGGAGTGCCTACAGGTGTTACGTATGCACACGTTATAGCGGGAGATAACCAGTCGCAGATCGCTGCTTACACAGTCCCCGCCGGATACTCTTTGTATATAGATGACGTAACGTTTACATCGGCAATATCCCTAGCAAATAAGTATGTTACCGCTAAGTTTGTTACCCGCGATTTTGGCTCTAATACTTTCCGTACAAGGATAGTTCAGACTGTACAGAGTGCGTTATTGGTGCTGCCGCTTACATACCCTTTAAAAATAGCAGAGAAAACAGATATAGAATGTCGGGCGCTTTCTGATACTACTAACGTAGAAGTGGGGGCGTCTTTTCAAGGCATCCTCATAAAGAATTAAGGGCATAAATAATGGGTAGTAAAATAGCCGAAGAGGGGTTTAAATCAGAATCTAATTTTGTAGCGGATGAAGAGCGCAGAGCACAAACACAGGCAGCTCTTGACCAAGCAGATAAACTTAGAGATGAGAGGATAGAAGAGCAACGGGTTAAGCAGTTAGAAGAACAAGCAGAAGCAGACCGCATAACGCAGTTAAAAAAAGACGCAGAAGCGAGAAGCGCCACTAGAGCAGAAGAAGCTGCCGATCCTAACTTTGACATAGCTCTGTGGTACGCGCAGCTAGCTACCGATGATACCCTAGAAGGTCGTTTAGCATCGTTAAGAGAACTTGACCTACAAACATTTGACCCTGACGGCGATGGTGCGTTTGAAGGGTATGGTCTCCCCGACGCTGTTGGAGTGACTCGTGGGGATTACCTTGAAGAAGAGTTAGGCCGTCCAGAACAAGCAGTTAATAGAGACTGGGCAGAAGATCAAGCTCTAGGCATGCCCTTTATAGAAATGACAGAGAAGTCTGGTGTCTCTGTAGTGTCAAAGTTATCAGAGCCTTTTGAAGTAGATTACCCCTACGAGTACGACAACAATAACCTGTATATGAAGCTGCCCCCAACGGGCGGTACTCTTGACCTGACACAAGGGTTTTCTCCCGAAGAACGAAAGATGTACCTAGACCTCGAAGCGAGGGGTCAATTCATCGACACTAGTAACGGGTTAGCGGGTGCCGGTGAGTACACAATGATGTGGGTAGAAGACCCACCGGAAGAAAGCGGTTGGCATAAGTTCTTAAATAACCCCGCATTAAACCTCGCAGCAGCCCTAATACCCGGTGGCCCACAAGCCCTTGCTATAGTAAAGGGTGTTTCTGGTATGACTCTGCACGCTAGTGACTGGTTTGCTATGGCGGGTGGGTATGAAGTCGTAGGGGAAAAATTTGGTAAATTTGCGGCTGATATTGGAGCGCAGGCTTCCGCTGCTACAGGAGGCAGTAAATTCGTAGCCGATGCAGTAGCACGAGGTACGATAAACTCTATCTCCGCAATAATAACTGACCAAGACCCTTTAGAGGCGTTTATTACTGGAGGAGTAGAAGTAGGCGTTGGGCGGGTGCTTGGCAAGATAAACGAGCTTACCGATGGGGCAATAGACAAGCTAGAGGGTTCGGGACAGCTTACTGAAGATACAAGAACTTACGATGCTGAGGGCAACGTTGATGGTGGTTCAGCCCCTACGTTTGTGGGCACCGTAGCTAAAGACTTAATTACTGAGGCAATAGCTTCTCAGTTGGCTACCGGCGACATAAACGAAGCTCGTATGGCAAGTATAGTTTCCGCAGCAGCAATTACTGCCGACACAGTAGGAAACATTATAGGGGAGCGTCTACCTCCGGGTGGTATAGAGATGTTAACTCGTTCTCTACAGACTACCCTCACTACAATGGCTGTAGGTGGTAGCGGCTCAGAAGCGTTCCAAAGAAGCATGGCGGCTCAGTTAGAGAGAGCAACAAGACAGTCGCTACAGAACGGTACTTTTGCAGAAGACGTAGCTGAGATATGGGACAGAGCGGGAGGGTCATACGATGTACTATACGAGCAGGCCGCTAATGCCGATACCGCTGCCAATAACCGCGCTGAAGCTGCCCAACAAGTAAACAAAGCAGTAGAGTCGATAAATAAAGGGGCTGACGAGTTATCAGAATTAGCAAATGCAGCTACTGACATACTTGATGGTAGGTTTGTAAAGCAGCTCAGTGCTGAAGAAGTAGACGCTTATGACGCTGCTATGGAGGCTTACAATACAGCGGAAGCGGCTTTTACTGAGTTACTAGACAACGACTACATGCCTTCTCTAGATGCAGGAAACGCGGCTTACGAGGCGGCTACAACTGCTTACGACACTGCTGTAGGACTCTATGAAAGCACTCGTGACGGTATGTCTGAGGCATCTCAAAACTTAACTGAAGAACTTGCTCCTTTTATAAAGGACATTAACGAGTACACAGTTAACTCCCTAAACCCTGACTTTGACGCTAAGTTTTACGCTGAACAAAACGGTATTACCGTAGAAGAAGCTAACTCACACTATCTGACTGAGGGACTGTATAACAACTTAGCGGTAAATCAAACAGCTCTTGACGCCCAGTACGCTACCTCTGTAAATAACGCCCTTAATAAGGTAGCTGAAACTACGGGGCTAAACTTAATGGGTCTACCACCAAAGCAGATGAAGGATGTGATAGACAGCCTAGTAGAAACTGCTGATGCCGCTGGAGTGCCGATTAAAGACTTAGACGTGGAGTCTGTAGTTAAAGAAGCTCTAAGTGCTGCGAACAACCCAGACGGAATTGGAGAGGAGTTCTTTAGCTATACTGATAATGGCGATGGTACCTTTGATATACGTCACGAGTATGCTTCCAAAGGGTTTGGTATGGCGGAAGGGGTTACTGACAGAGACGTACAATACGGGCGTGCGGTATTGATGGTAAACCCATACTCAGGAAAGGTCGAGTATACCAAACCTTATAGTGCAACTTACACGGTAAACGACAACATAATACAGTATGACCCAGTAACGGAGCAGCCTTATTTTGTAAATCAAGATGGTGAACGTGAAGATTATTCTTTTTTAGAGAACGACCCATCAACTTCTGGTAGCCCTACTATACCCGACTCTGCGCCTACACTACAGGATCAAGCTACCCCCGGACACCCTGCATACAACCCTGAAGATGTTAATTCTCATATAAACAATAGCGATACCGCTGCTAATTTAATAAAAAACGATGATGGCACATTTTCACCAGACCCCGATGCAGATTCCGGTATAGCTGAATGGCTCTTAGATGCTCTTAACGACGGCGCTGTCTACTTGCAAGGAGATGAAGATAGCCCCCCTGCTAGTGAAGCTGTTCAAAATGCGTATGCTAATGGTATACGCGCAACCGCAGGAATAATCGAAGCCTTTAATGGTTTTTCTGTTTTGTTTGGGGACGATCCCGCAGGTACCGCAGCAGGTAAGTTTGCGGCTGACATGGCTAAAATTGGAGAGGGAGCTAATACCGCCGGATATAAAGAAGCTGTTGCGTCTATGCGCGAGTTTCAGAAAGGTCTACAAACTAAAGACGACCCTAATACTTCTATAGTATTCGACGAAGACGGAGAGTATGTATCTGGAGACGAAAGTAAACAAAGTCTTTGGGAGGGAGCAAAAGACATATTTAAAACCGCAGCTAATCATCCAGCAGCATTCTTTGGGGAATATATATCTATAGAATTTCTACAAGAAGCAGCCCCCCTATTGGTAGGTGGTATAGCGGGGTTAGGAGGTAAGGCTGTAGCTAAATCTCTAAGCAAAGAACTAACAGAGGAATTAGCAGAAGAGGCTTCAATTGCCATCGGTAAAAAAGTAGGTTTGACTGCGGCTGTAGTCACTGATGTAGCAGAAGCGTGGGCAGGTACAGCGGGGGGTGCGTACGAACAAGCTCACGCTACATACATGAAGATGGTGGATAAAGAAGCACTTAGAATACGATCTGTCGAAGGTGATGTTGCGGCAGAAACGTTCCTTAGAGATCAAGAAGGAAAAGCTAAAGTATACTCTTTAGACTTAGCTATCAATTCCGGTAATGTAGCGGGAGTACTAGCTGTAGCTTCTGCTGCATCAGGTGGTATGGCGCTTGAGAAGTTGTTTATAAACGGTAAACCTCCTGTAGAGTTTAAAGGGCTATTCGATGAATTAACAAGACGGTTGTCAGAAGGGGCTACGATAACTGTAAAAGAGGGTATAACAGAAGGGCTTGAAGAAGGTATGACTAGCGCGTACACGCTGTCACATCTATCGTTATTAGACCCCGATATAGACGTAATGGGTGATATTGGTGCCGCCGCTGCTTTAGGCGCTGCTGTAGGAGGTACTGTATCGGCAGGTGTGTACAGTGTATCGTCTGAGGGGTCTATTCTAGCTAGAAAAGGCGACACCCCTAAAGAACTGTTTGCGAAAGGACTTGCTACTATATCTACAGGTGATTTTGTATCGGACATAGTAATAGGTAATAACCCCGATGCACTAGAACTTATAAGTAATTCTGAAAACTATAACCAAGAAGAGTTACAAAACCGCCTAAACAACTTACTAGACGACCCACAAACCGTTACAGATGCAATGAACTTTGTGTACGACGAGGCTTACACTAGTACCGCCGAAGCTACTGATGCACTTGAAATGTTAGGGCTACCTTATACGCCTGAAGACGTTACCAATACAGTAGGGTCAACCCCCGACAACAGCTTAAACGATACACTAGACTCTTATTGGGCAATGACTTACGGCAATGAAAATGACACTGATGGGGATGGCGTACCCAACAACCAAGATAACGAACCCAACAACCCAGACCTTAGCAATATAAATTATGATGCTGAAGCGGGGGAGTCAACATACACCGATGACGATGGGAATACTGTAGTTGTTGACCAAGATGGCAATACTGAAGTGTTTAACCCTGATGGCACTCCTGTAGTTGATTCAGAAGTACAAGAAGAGGTACAAGAAGAAATGGAAGAGGGTATAGCTGATGATGTAGCCGGTGTAGCTGATGATGTAGCCAGTGTAGCTGATGATGTAGCTGCGGTTGAAGAGGCTATTCTAGAGAAGGTAGCAGAGAACGAAGAAGCGGGTGCAGAACGTGACCAAGCTCTTTCTGATGCTATAAGTACTGTTGCAGATGAACTTGGTACTACCGAAGAAGCACTTCTAGAACAGATAGGTACTACCGAAGAAGCACTGGCAGAAAGTATTGCTGGTGTAGCTGATGATGTAGCCAGTGTAGCTGATGATGTAGCTGCGGTTGAAGAGGCTATTCTAGAGAAGGTAGCAGAGAATGAAGAAGCAGGTGCAGAACGTGACCAAGCTCTTTCTGATGCTATAAGTACTGTTGCAGATGAACTTGGTACTACTGAAGAAGCACTTCTAGAACAGATAGGTACTACCGAAGCAGCATTAGCAGAAAGTATTGCTAGTGTAGCGGATGTTGTAGGTGCTGCTGCTACTGATGATGAAGAAGCTACCGGTCTATTCAAAGAGATAGAAGATTTAGTATCTCAGGGTAGTACTCTAGAAGAAGCTATAGGTACTGTTGCCACTAACCTAGGTACTACTGAAGAAGCACTTCTAGAACAGATAGGTACTACCGAAGAAGCGATTCTAGAGCAGATAGGCACTACCGAAGAAGCATTGGCTGAAGATATTGCTGGCGTAGCTGATGATGTAGCTGCGGTTGAAGAGGCTATTCTAGAGAAGGTAGCAGAGAACGAAGAAGCAGGTGCAGAACGTGACCAAGCTCTTTCTGATGCTATAAGTACTGTTGCAGATGAACTTGGTACTACTGAAGAAGCAATCTTAGAGCAAATAGGTACTACCGAAGAAGCATTGGCTGAAGATATTGCTGGTGTAGCCGGAGATGTAGCTGCGGTTGAAGAGGCTATTCTAGAGAAGGTAGCAGAGAACGAAGAAGCAGGTGCAGAACGTGACCAAGCTCTTTCTGATGCTATAAGTACTGTTGCAGATGAACTTGGTACTACTGAAGAAGCAATCTTAGAGCAAATAGGTACTACCGAAGAAGCATTGGCTGAAGATATTGCTGGTGTAGCCGGAGATGTAGCTGCGACTGAAGAGGCTATTCTAGAGAAAGTAGCAGAGAATGAAGAAGCAGGTGTAGGACGTGATCAAGCTCTTTCTGATGCTATAGGTACTGTTGCCACTAATCTTGGTACTACTGAAGAAGCACTTCTAGAACAAATAGGTACTACTGAACAAGCACTTCTAGACCAAATAGGTACTACCGAAGAAAGCCTTATAGACCGTTTTGACACGGGCATAGACGAAGTTGCTAATCTTATTGGGAAGCCCGCTAAAGACGTTACCGAGGCGGATATAGACTTCGTAACAGATGTAATAGCCCAGCAAGAGGTGCTTTCTGACTCCACTTCTTTTGTTCCCACTGATCAGCAATTGCAGTATGATGTTAATAATGACGGCGTAATTGACATAAACGACCAGACCATGCTAGAGCAAGCCTTTGGTGGGCAAAATGTAGCGTTGAGTGGTCAGTTTGGAGCTACAGGACTATATGCTTACAACGATGCAATAGCGGCACAACAAAAGCTAGAAGCTGAACAACTGGCGGCACAACAAAAGCTAGAAGCTGAACAACAGTTTGAACAAGAACAAGAAATAGCGCAGCAACAGCAGCTTGAGATTCAAACTCAGATTGACCAGAACCAAAAGATGAATATGTTTGATACTCTAGCCCGTGAACAACTTGCAATGCAGGCTGCTCAACCTACAGTTGCTACCACTAAGAAGATGGGGCTAGCGAATATTGGCCCTCAGTATCAGTTTGACACCATATTTGCTAACAGGCAGCAAGAGCAGGCTTATGGCACTCCGTTTGGAGGTTATGGCCCTAGTCCTAGCCCCCTCGGGCGAAGTCCATTTGACGTTAAAAAAGCGTCAGGTGGTATAATTGAAGATAGTACAGATAGACTACTAAAGATAATTGGAGAAGGCTAATGGGTTGGTTTACCGAGATGGTAGATTCAGCGGCTGGTGTTGGACAAGCTGTTGGCGATTTTATGGAAAGTGATAGTGGGTTAGCTAAACTAGCTCAATTAGGTATTGGCTCCGCAGTTGGTGACTACTTCCAACCTGATACTCCACAAGTAGGGTATCAGGGCAAGATTCCTGAATTACAAGCTGTGCGCGAACGGGTACCTATGCAGCAACCTGCTGAAGGTGAAGCCCCTCGTAGACCCGGAAGTGCCGGACGTAGATACTTTTCAGACACTCAATTCGCAGGGCGTCCTAGCCCCTCAGCACCTTCTGTAGCACAAGCACAGTCAACGGCTAAGGCACAAGCGCAACAGTTAGCTGAACAGAATCAAGCTAGGGGTATGGCTGCTGGCGGTATTGCTTCTGCGTATAACCGCCGACACAATGGATACTACCTAGGCGGTAAGACTGATGGTATGGCTGATGAAGTACCTGCAAACATTGGTGGTAACCAAGAAGCTCGCCTTAGTGATGGTGAATTTGTTATTCCTGCGGATGTAGTAAGTCACCTAGGCAACGGTAACTCTGATGCGGGTGCAGACCAGTTGCACGGTATGATGGACAATGTACGTATGGAACGTACCGGTAATCCAGAACAAGGTAAACAGATAGACCCTAACGAGTTTATGCCTAAGATGGCTCAAGGCGGTATCGCTACATACCAAAACGGTGGTTCTGTCTACCAAAACGCTACTCCTAAAACTAATTTTAACGCTACAGGAGAAGTAGTAGACACTAGTACCGGCGCTGCTACCGCTAATGTAACTGATACAACGGCCAAAGTAGGGCAACCAGTAGGAGTTGAATCGTCTCTGTCTAACTGGGCTGGCGACTATGTAACTAATATGCTCGGGCAGGGTAGAGCACTGGGCGAACAAGCATATCAGGCTTATGAAGGCCCTCTAAGTGCAGGTACTTCTGGGTTACAGCAGCAGGCGTTTACAGGTATTGGCGGTTTGCAGGCCCCCACTAATATGGGAGTTAATGCTTTTACTGCGGCAGACGCTCAAGCGGGTATGAATCCATACTTGATGGCATCACTTAACCCACAAATAGAAGAGGCCCGCCGTCAGTCAGAGATAGACCGTATAGCTAATGCAGGGCGTATGACACAAGCAGGAGCATTTGGTGGTTCGCGTCAGGCTCTTATGGATATGGAAAATCAACGCAGTTTACAAACTAACATTGCAGATATAACCGGTAAGGGTTACGCCTCCGCGTACGATAGGGCAAGAGAACAGTTTAACCTAGATAGAGACAAGCGTAATCAGTATGGATTTGACGTACTTTCTAGGCAAGAAGGCGCAGGCGCTACTCAACGTGGTATTGAAAGCGAAGGTATGGCCGCAGATTACGCACAGTTTAAAGAAGAGCGTGATTTTCCTTACAAGCAAGTTCAGTACATGCAGTCATTGTTGCAAGGGTTGCCACTAGAAGCGCAGACAACTTCTTATACGGCACCTAGCAAGTTTCAACAAAATATGGAAGCAACACAAAGTCTAGCCGATTTATACAAAAACTTTGTTAGTAGTTAAAAATAATTTTTAGGAGATACACATGTTACAAGCAGGTGGCATAGACAAGCTAGTAGAGCAAAAGGCAGACGCTTATCGCAGTAACCCCCAAGCGTTGCAGAAAAGATACTCCCAGAATCAGGAGTTGATGGACTTGCTCGCCATGCAGAAACTTAAAACCGAGAAAGAAACTGCTGCTAGAGATATGCAACTAAAGGCTGAACAGACTCCTAGCACTATAGCGGAGCAATACGAGCAGCAGTTAGTGGGCATGAACAAGAACGAAATGGCTCAACAAACCGCAGGTATTATGGGAGAGCGTCAGAAGAAGGCCCAACAAAAGCAACAGGCTATGGGTATACCTCCCCAACAAGCACAGCAGCGCCCCCCTATGCCACAAGCCGCGTCGCAAGGTATTGCTAGTCAGCCTCGCCCTAACATGCAAGGTATGGCAAAAGGCGGTATTATCGGGTTTGATAAGGGTGGAAGCGTTACTCAAGAAAAAATTGATGAGTATCGTCGTAAAGGCGAGCAGTCAGGGCAACAGATTCAAATGAGTAGGCTTACGGATGAAGATATTAGAAGGATACTTACATCGACTCAACGTAGGTCAAATGTAACTACAAGTAGAGGGGGGTTACAGTCAAAGACACTTTCTAATGATAGTAAGTTAGCAGACTCTACTTCACCTGCCGCTGCTACCAAAGCTACTGCTCCTTCTTCTGCGACTGCTTCTGGCGACGTTGCCGATGGCTACAGTTCTGATATTATGGAGAAGTTTGCTAAACCTAAACCTCCTGCTTCTGGCGACGTTCCCGGTGGCTACAGTTCTGGCATTATGGAGAAGTTCGCTAAACCTAAAACTCCTACCGTACAAGCTCCTGATGGACAAGTTCCTACTGGACAAGCTCCTGATGGACAAGCTCCCAATACTGGTAGTTTAGGTGGTCTAAGTACAGCTCAACAGTTACAGGATGTTTTAAACACTCCCAAGACTGACTTAACTGGCTTAAAGAAAACTGGGCTATCTGATCAGCTAGGCGATAGTTTTATGGACAAAATAAAAGGCCGCATAAACGTAGACCCACAGGTTAAAAGCGACGAGGCGCGAGCAAAGGCAGCCGCTAATGACCCAGAGAAGGGCGGTTTCGGAGTTAAAAAATATCAAGAAGGATTAGGTGAGTACCTAAAACAGAAAAAAGCGTTAGATGCTAAGGCCCTTGATCCCGAAGCCGCTGCTAAAAGAAAAAGAGACGCTTACTTGCTTGGGGTAAGGAAAGGCGGAGGGTTAGGTGGAGCAGAAGCTATGGCTAATTTTGATAGGAATCTAGCCAAGAGCGCACAAGTAAGTAATGAACAACAACGTGACTTGTACGTTAAAAATGAAACTGAAAAGAACAAGGTAGTAAAAGATATAAATGCGGAAGCCGCAAAAACCTTTGAAGTGTATACTAACGATGTAGCTGCTGCTATGAACACTCTATCTAATGTTACTAAAGCTGACTTAGAGCTATACCAAAAAGATGCTGAAATGCTAATTCAGGCCAATCAATTTGGGATTAAAACTAAAGTAGACGTTATAAGAGTTAATAACGAGAGCAAGTTGCAAGAGCTAGTGCAGAGACAAGCTGACTTTCAAGATATTTCAAGGGCTATTGAAGGATTAGTAACCTCAAATACCGAGTTAAGGGAGCAATATGAAAAAGCCTTACAGCCGGAGATGCAACGCCTAAACAATATAATGCTTAGTAAGACCGCTACGAAAGAAGAAAGGTTGCTAGCTGATAAACAGTTAAAAGATATTGAAGGTACATTCCAAGCTATAGTAGATAAAACTATGACTGATGAGATGATAGCCATATACAAAGACTTGATGCTAGATTTGAAAGCAAACGGTGGGTACTCTAACCAGATAACAACTAAGTTTATGCAACAAATTAATAATCTAAGTGGTACTAGCAACACGAGTCAATCCGGCTCTGCGACAGGCTCTACGCAAGCTAATGCTCAGAAAGCACAAGGTTACTTGCAACAGGCCGGACAGTCTGGCCCTTAGAAAGGACTAAGTTATATGGCTTCTATAGAACAGCTATCAAGAGCTATTGACCTAGCTTACGAAGATAAAGAGTACGAAGTTGTAAAAATTCTTACTGAGAGGTTACGACAAGAAGTAGGAAAAAGTAGCGGTAGCGAGTCTGGATTTTTTGAGAACGTAGGTACTGGCCTAGCCGCTGGCGCTGTGGGAGTAGCGGAAGTATCCGCTCTTGGTGCTGCCGCACTGTTAGAAGAGGAAGAAGAACTTAAAGCACGCAATAAAATACAAAGTATCGCTGACTCTATACGTCCTGAAGGCGGAGACCCAGACTCGTTAACCTATGGAGTGTCTAGCGCCCTTGGTTCTATTGCAGGTATGGCGGCAGTACCCATAGCCGCTGCTTACGCGGGCGCTCCTGTTGCTGTAGGTACAGGCATTGCGGCTCTAACAGGTGTAGCTGCTTCCCGAGGAACGGCCAGTGAACGAGCGCGGGCTGCAAACGCTACTGAAGAACAACGAAACACAGCAATAAATTCTATCCTTGTAAACGCTACAGGCGCATTAGAAGCCCTACCTATGGGGCGTGTATTTAAGTCCATCGATGTACCTATCCTAAGTGATCTTGTAAATAAAATAGGCCCCGAAGCGGCTGAAGGTATAAGTGGGCGCGTAAAGAATGCAGCTATTACTGGTGGTTTAGAAGGCGCACAAGAAGTAGCCGCAGAGGTTGCACAAAACTTAACTGAGCAAGAATACAATGCCCTAGCCGAAACCTTTGGGGGTGCGGCAGAATCTTTTGGGTATGGGGCGGCGGCGGGTGCCATCCTTGACTTGTTCCTAGGCAGAAGGAAGCGCGGGGTTACCGACGAAGAAGTAATTGACACTGGGGTAGACGAAAGCACGGGGATTGCGGGAGACCAACGCGATTTGTTCCCAGAAGAGTTAGAACAGTCTGAGAGAGATGCTATCCGTGCATCTGACGAAATGAGTGACGCTGAGATAGCTAGTGCTATGGCTGAAAGCGATGCCGAAGCAGAAAGGATAGAGCGTTTAGAAGGCGAAGATCAGATAACAGAACAGCCTGACATGGTGGATGAAGCTGCGTACGAGGCTTACCAAGATAGGCAGATTGCAGAAAGAGACGCTGCTGATGAGATCGAACTAGCCCGTATGCAGCGTGAACAAGACGACAGACTAGAGGCAGAAGCGAAAGCAGCAAGAGAAGCAAGAACAAATACAGAACAAGAATACAGTGAGCTTTTTAAAGATACCCTAGATGATGCCGATGCAGATGCTAAAGATGCCGCTACCGCTATTGAAAACCAAGAGGCTTTAGAAGATTTAGAATCTAACATCCGAGAAGCTACACCTAAAACTACGGACAGCCAACTAAACCTACCTAATATTCAGTCTAAAGGCAACTTTAAAAAGCGAGGTCAAAGACGCCCTGCTACCGAAACTAGAGACGAAAATCTAGATGCTACCGCCGAAGAGCTAGCTAAAGTAAAAGGTATAACAACGGAGGAGGCTAGAGAGGAGATTACATCTGAAGTCCCCAACGCAGAAGCGCAGAACTTACTAATAGCCAACAATATTCCTGTGGACGGTGTAGATGGTTCATCCGTAGGTAAAGTTAACAGCAATGCCGCTGCGCTTGTAGAGAAACTAACGGATAAAAAATTAGCTACTACTACGGATAAAAAAGCTGCGCCTGCCGCTATAGGCAGAAACATTGAGTACGACAACGCTATACCACGCGGTACCGAGTCCGCTAACTCCGCTGATGTTGCGGCTATAAATACACTGGTCAACAAGAAAATACCCGCAGCTCAAACCGGCATGGAGAAAACAGCCCAAACTTACATTAAGAGGTTTAAGCGACCCGACGATGTGTTTGAGGCCATAGCTTTTGAGATAGCGGAGAGTACACCTAAGTTTAGAAGGCAGAAAGACGCACCCACTTCTGTTAATGCTAAGTTTTCAGGTACTGGGGGAGCCAACACTAAAACTACGTTGCAGTGGATAGAACAGAATCTAAGCCCCGATGCCAAGGCAGAGATAGATCGTCGTATAATAGAACAACAGAAGACCTCATCTAAGGTACAGAAAGAAGTTGACTCGCGGGCTACAGATACCCAAGAAGATGCCCTTATAGAACGACGCGACCTAGCTACAGTCATAGCGGTGGATAATGCCACCGACGGTAAAGTTAAAGCAGTGGGTTCGTCTAGACCTAAAAAGAAAAGTGTAACCACAAAAGATGACCCTGATCCTACGAAAGTAATTCCAGAAACGGGAGCGGATTCGTCGCTAACAGCCGCACAGCGAGACAAGGTAGATTACGATAAAGCGCGGGGGAAGTTAGATAAATCTAAGTTTGAGGGAATGACTCCAGAACAAGTATCAGCCAAGCTAGCTGAAGATACAGCTAAGTTCATAGCGGGTGGTGGTAATGTAGACGTACTTAACTTAGAGCTAGACCCCAAGGAAGTATCGGCATTAGTTAGTGACGTACCCGCAGGCGTTAAAGGGCTAGTGAAAAAGGGAGATTTGAAAGGTGCCCTAGAGTCTATAGCTAAAAACGCCAAGAGCAGACGCACCAAGCAGATAGCCAGAATGCTAGCTAAAAGCCTTGATGGTATGAAAGTAGAGATGCGTGGCAACTTAGAAAGCAACAGTATCTACGGTAAGGTAGCTGTTAGTGCTTTTGACGGAAGTACTAATACTGTGTTACTCGATCCTAGTGTCCCTCTCACTGTACACACTTTATTGCACGAGGTTACGCATGGTAGCGTTCTTAACATATTAAAGAACAAGTCCCACCCGGCAACTAAGCAGTTAGATAAGTTATATAAAGATGTTAAGCCGTACTTGGATACAGCGTACGGTACAGAAAGCCTTAACGAGTTTATAGCCGAAGTATTTAGTAACCCCGCGTTCCAACACAAGTTAGCGTCTATAAACCCAAAAGGCGAGAACATCAGTGCCTTGGAACGGTTCTACCGTGCAGTCACCAACTATGTACGAAGACTTATCGGCATGGATACTAAGCCTGTAGGTTCTGCACTAGACTCCGCTGATGCTGCTATCATGGCTATGTTGGCTCCCGACGTAAGTGCAATAGATTCCACAGCTATGGACGGTATGTCTACCCAAGACGGGGTGAAAGAAGTACTTAACAATATGACAGACATACAGAAGCGTCTGTCCCAAGGATCAAAGAAGTCTTACATTGAAAGTGCTACAGACTTTTTAAACAACGCCCGTATAGAAGATGCGGCTAAAGAAGTTTGGTTGAAGTTAACTGGGTCACAAGCACTGGGGGATGTAGCTAGAAACAATGGCTATGGACAGTTGGGGTTAAAACTAGACAGGTTATTTGGAGATCAACGCGGCGCTATACAAAGGTCGGATGACAAGATAAACAAGGTACTAGAGTCCTATGATGCATGGGCTAAGAATAACGTAGCTCAAAAGGAGTTGTTAGACAATATTATTTACGACCAAGAATACGGCGCTACTATATATCAGATAGACCCTACTCTGACCGAAGGGCAAGCTAAAAAGAAGTATGGTAACCAGACCGCTGAAGACGGTAGAAACTTATTTGAAGTATGGAAGGCGAATCAAGAGCAATGGAAAAGGCTTTTGGGAGGCGGTAGAGAGCAGTTTACGGCGTTACGTAATACTTACAAGCGTATGCATGAAGACCTTGTGGCTGTTATTAACCGTGAAATTGATGAGCTAGGCGATGGCAAGAGTACCTCTACTAAATCAAAGTTAAAGAGGCAAATGAACGAGCGTCTAATAGCATCTAACACTATGGACGTGTACTTCCCGTTGGTTCGTCAGGGTAACTATAAGTTGTCTTACACTACCCGTATAGATAATAAAGACGGTACCTTCCGAGAAGAGCCTGTATTCCTTATGTTTGAAACTGAGGGGGCACGGGACAGTGCCGAGCGGGACGTTAAACAAGATTCTATGACTGTAGAGAACAGCATTGAAGTCTACGATGGGGATGTAACACCCTCTAGCTACAGAAGTCCTCCCGCAGGTTCTTTCGTTGCCGACATACTTGATGTGGTTTCTTCTAGTGGTAAGGACACTACAGGAAAGATGCAAGAACAGATAATGCGTTTGTTTATTGAGACACTCCCTGAAACTTCTTTTGCTAAGTCTCTACAACGACGTAAGAACACACTAGGTTATATACAAGATGCCCGTTTGGGTATGCAGGTTAAAGGGTTTGACCTAGGCGCTCAGGTGGAGAAGATGCGTTATGGTGGAGAGATACGGGCGGTAGAGAAAGCCATAGACGGGGTGTATAGCGCAGGCGCTCCTGAAGGAGTTAACAAAAAAACGTTTAAGAAACTCAAAGAGGAACTAGACGTACGTGCGAAGTTTGCCCGCGAAGGGGCCAATAACAAGAACGCGGAACAGTATTACCAACGCGCTAACCAGACAGCGTTCATATACACCATTGGCTTTAACGCATCGTCAGCACTTGTTAACTTGTCTCAGATACCGCTAATGGTGGTGCCATACCTCACAAGTAAATTTAACTCCACAGATGTCACTGTATCCCTAGGCAAGGCGGGTAAGTTTGTAGGGGCTTCTAAAATATCTATCGACGAGTACTACGACATTAAAGAAGTTAGCACTACGGACAAGGACGGGTTAGTTAGCCGCGAAGATGTATACACCCTTAAAGCCGAACAGGAAAAGAAAATACGTGATACCTCTGCTACTAAGGCAGAAGCTGACGCGAAGATAAAGTACTTCAATCGCATGATACCTTTGGTGCAGAGGGCTAAGAACGGGGGCCAGATAAGTCACTCTATGGTAGCCGATCACTTGGGGGTAAGTGATGCGGGACGAAAGAAAAGTAAAAACTTTGCTATTAGGTTTCTAGATGGCACGTCTGCACTGTCCGCTGTCATGTTCAATACCGCAGAAAGATTTAACCGTCAAGTTACCTTAACGATGTCTTATGATCTTACCCTAAACAAGCTAGATGCTATGCATGCGGCCAAAGGGAATAAGAAGTTCTACAGTGCCGTGAAGGCCGAGTACATAGACGTACCTAGTAGTTCTGAAGCGCGTATGCAGTTAGCGGCAGATGAGGCTGTGTACTTTGCACAGGAGACCAACGGTGGTTCTGTATTAGAAACCGCTGCCGGTTACTCGCAGCAGGGTATTGGTCGTGTGGCTTTGATGTATAAGAGTTACGGCCTTCAGATGTATTACACTATGATTAAATCTACCAAACTGGCGGCGGATAACATGTTCGCTAAAAGTGCCGAAGGTAAAGAATTGCGTAACATGGCATTTAAGCAGATGCTAGGTGTCCATCTTTCTGCGCTGTTCTTTGCCGGTGTGCAAGGGTTACCGTTGTACGGTGCCGTAACTATGATAGCTGACATGTTCTTGGATGATGAAGAGGACGATGCCCGTACCATAACACGTAAGTATTTAGGTGAAGGTTGGTATAAAGGGGGAGTAACCGCGCTTACCGGAGTAGACGTAGCCTCACGTGTCAGCCTAAGTAACTTGTTCCTACAGGAAAACAGGTTTAACAAAGACCCATCTCTTGAAGAGAGTCTAGGGTTCTACTTGGGTGGCCCTGCGTTGAGTACAGGCACTAGACTCAAACGTGCGTACGATGATTTTACTTCTGACCAGTATGGTAGTTTTGAGAGGGGTATGGAGAGTGCTATGCCCGCCGGTATTACTAATTTGTACCGCAGCACCTTGGGGCGCTATGCAAGAGAGGGCGGCATACTGACTAGAAGGAAAAACCCTATATATGATGATATGACAGTAGGTGATTTTGCGGCTCAAGCTCTTGGGTTCCCTCCTGCGGAGTACACTTACCGCCAAGAAATATCTGCTAGGAATAAGGGTGTAGAGAAAGCAGTTACAGAGAAACGTTCTATGCTAACCAAAAAATTCTATATAGCACAGCGGATGGGTGATCACGAGGTTATGGGTGACGTACTAAAAGACATTATTACTCATAACAATCGACACCCAACTGTACCGGTAACCCCAGAACAGATAAGTAAGTCAGTTAAATCTCATATGAAGACTTCTGCTACCATGCACAACGGGGTTACTGTAAACCCACTGATGCGACATGCGATCATGGTAAGTAATAGGCAGTACAACAAGGGGTACTAATAAAAAACCCCCTGTCGCCTCGGAAACGAGCAGGGGGTTAGGAGGGGTGCAACCAAAGCAGGTCAGGGGAGACCCACTTCGTGTCATATAGTATCATATAGTTCTCCAGATACGTATACCCAATCTGTCATTTTCAATGACTATCTTTGTTTTTACTTGCCATTCCTTGCGTTTAAATAGCTTTACAACCTGATCCTTAGCTTTCTGCGTGTTTATACATGGTATGAATAGTGATGCCCCCACGTGCATGCCACTCCAGTTAACTATAATTCTTACTCCGTCAGGATGTAGGTCATCAACCATTAACATGTTAGGGCGAGTCTATATCTAGCTTGGTACAATCTATAAACAAGACGTGCGTTAGACCTAACTGAGTGGATGTGCCAGAAGTAAGCCGCACCTTGGTAGTCTTTGCCCCAAACTCGTCTTTTAAATCCTGAACAAACGAGGAGTAATCTATCTGCTGCCTACCACACCATACCCTAAGTGGTTTAGGTATTAGGTACGCCCGTTTTAGGTCAGTCTCATACCTACCAACTATCCGTACTTTAGGGTCTAGCTCTGGTATGACTAGCTCATCTAGCCCGTTGTTCTGTGACTTACGTAGGTCATCAGTACTTTTTATTTTAAGTATGCTACCCCAATGCTCGTGGATGTAGTCGTTTAGAATGTCTGCTGCGGAAGAATGCATACCGGTCACCTTGTCCTTATTCTCTTTAAGTAATTTCTTGACTATGTAAGTGAACAACTTATTAGTGTCGTAGTTTACTAAGCCTAATTTCTTAGCTATAAGTACACCCGTGAGGGTACAAGCTGCACCCGCTGCCCAAAACCTGTTCTCTGCGGTAAGCTGTGCCGCCCTATCTATCTTGGCTTGTACCGCTTTCAGCAAGAGCTTAACACTGGCAAGATTGGCAATAATATACTGCATGTATATCGTACCCGCATGCCCGTAGAGGGCTTCCGCATTGGCTGCGTGTGCATCTGTTATGTGTTTAGTTTCGCTCTCGTCAAACAGCCTAGTGGCTTTAGTCTCCATCATCCGTTGGGCTTCAGCTTTCGGCATAGCCTTGTACGTACTCACTTTTTCTATTGCGCTACAGTTACCTGTAGTGACAGCCAACAACTTCCAAGGTTTACCCCTAGCACGTTCAGTGTTGTTGCCCCCACTAGTCATACGGTTCCTCTGTTTACCACTAGATATTTGGTATATGAGCGACGATAAATCCTCACCTTTTAGCTCAGTGAGTTCGTCAATATACAGTGGTAGGTTTTGGTATACCTCACCTCTGTTCATCCTAGAATTTTGAGTGTCCTTTTCTTCTAGTACTAAAGATTTAGGGTTACCCCATATGGACGCGCCTACGTACATGGCGGTAGTCTTACCAAGGCCACTATCCTTACTGTGTACGTGGAAACCTGCACAAGAAACGGGCGATAGTGCCATAAGGGGCGAACCAAACCCTGCCCCCACTATATATTGGTGCAGTTCAAACCCATCACGGTCATAGAAATTTGCCATGTCTACCCACTGCTGCAAAGTACCTTTAGGTTCAAAGGCATGAAACAGTCCTGCTGTCGGAGTAGAGGGGGGATTGTCATCAATGCGGTCAGCAAATATTTCTTTGTCACCTAGCACGAAAGATTTAAAGTCCTCCCCCGTCCACCCAAACTGCCTACGCGCTTCGGTTGCGGCTCCTGTAGCCTGTAACTCGTTTACCCATGTTGTCATGTACATCATTAGTTCATCCATTCTTGAGACGGCCACACCTTGCATGGACATCTGCTTTCGCAGTTCTTCTTTTGAAGTAACCGCTGTAAGGGGTATAGTAAATTCTCTTACCCCATCTTTAGGAAGGTGCAGCCTAACGACCACTGCTTCCCCCATCTCTATATCCGATATGCGTTTAGTTATATATAAGTCATTGTGGTATATGATCTTCTCATCAGGATCACCTTCAGCATTGGTGGTACGCATATATACCCCACCGTTGGCACCCCTAAAGAAGGGCTTTGGGTACGGGGGAATCAGATAGGTAGTAGGCTCGGCTTCGGGTAAGCTAAGTTCTGGTACTTCTACTACGTTATCCTCTTCCGTGGCCTCTCTGACGCTGCTGCCTAATACTATAGGGGATTTAACTTTACCCCAGTTAGGGCATTTCGGACACACGTCAGGGTTAAACTCGTCAAAAGACGTACACCTGTAGGGGCCTTTGATCAGCTCCATCTTCTCAGTAGTAGCCTGCTCAGAGTAACCCTCGTGGTTCTTAGATATATTGCGTGCCGCTGACTCGGAGTCAACGCAGAACTTGGCTATAGATAGCCCTGCTCTCCACATAGGCTCGCTACAACTTTCTTGGTCTTGCCATATAGTACGTAGCTGCTCACAGCCAGTGCCTTTCATGGTCTTAGCTATGATGTCTTTAAACTTGTTTTGTTTGTTACCTAGCAGTGCATCCATCACGGCATTGCTACCGGCGGGTGTTTTTAACTTGGGAACTGGTATCAACCCTCCACCTAGCAGAGTGGAGAACTTATCAAAGTTTACGTTGTCAGGGTGATCATCTGCTAAGAACTCAACAGGAGATGGGGGGTTGGTCTTGTAGTTGTGCGTGGTTGGTACTCGCAGTACCCTAGCTGCATCGGCGGTGACAGAGGGATCAGCTAGTAGTCCGTGTTCAGCACATAACTTCTTTAGGCGCTCTGCTACCGGAAGCCAATCGTCCAATCCTACCGGCTCCGAAAGGAACCAATATGCGTGTATGCCACGTCCAGAGTTAACTAGTTTTGGTTTAGGTAGTGATAACGTGTTGCAGAACTTTTTTAACGCTACAAGGGCTGCGTCTTGATCTGGGTAATCTTTGGTAACACCGCAATCGAGGTCTAAAAAGAATGACTTGAGTTGGTGTACGTTATCTACTTTACGTGAATTTGTTTCTTTAAATGTACTAAGTGCAAAATAAGCATCATAACCCTTACTATCTAGGTCACGTGCGGCATCGGCCATGTCCCCTACAGAGGAGTAAAACTTCTGTATCCTCTTATCGTCTTTTGTACGAAAAGAAAACAAGCAGTAATGCCCGTCTTCCCCCAATACCCTCCTTAAAAAATCTTCTGTCTTCATAAATAGTACCTAATTCCGAGAGGTACCATAGCAGGGGCGCATACACGCCCTTTTCGGTAATAATCCTAGCTATGGGTGTAACCACTACAGTGGGGGAGTATCAATCGTCCCACTCGATTACGATATCAGCCAAATCATCTTCGGCTGCTTTTGGTGCAGGAGCCTTCTTCTTAACTACTTTCTTCGGCTCTTCGACTTTGGCGGGTTCATCGTCCCCAAACAAATCATCCGCTACTGATTCAGCCGCCGATTCCTTGGGTTTAGCGGGTGCCGCTACTACCTCAAAAGGATTCTCTTCTGTTGAGAATTGGAACCCACCCTCTACCACTTCAAACGGAGATGAGGCTTCCATAGGTACATACTTAATTACCTGTACGGCACGTAGTCTAAGGGATACACCCGCTTCACGCATAAAATATGGAGTGAACCCTACCGCTATATTGATAGTGCTACCCGTGGTAAGCATGAAGTCATCTGGTAGTTTAACGCTTTTCGCGTCGTACTGTACAGGCTTATACGTAGCGTCCTTACCGTATGCCCCCTTTAACGATGCCTTAAAGGTATAAGAGCCGTCTTCTTGTTTCTTGAAGGGCATATCAAACTTATCGGGCCACCCTTTTTCTTTCTTCGCTTCGTACGCTTTTACCATCTCTACAAAAAGAGCCTTCGCTTGGTCTTTATCCATACGGAAACTTGTTTCGTACTTAGCGCCGTCATCTAAAGCGTCACATGGTATCGTGCGATTCTCTGCGTTGTCGAACTTGTAGGTCTTGTTGATACGAGGCCAAAGAGCTTCTACATCAGAGATTAAATATTGGTTGTTTGTTGCCATTTTGTAAATCCTATAAATTAATTTGCATTTAACTCGAAACCTTCTACAACGCCGAACGGGGACACAGGTTCACTTGTTGTGGGGATAGACATAGTGATAGCCCGAATAGTATCTTCGTGGTTAATCATGTCCGAAACCCTTGAGACTGTATCTTCGTCTAGACGATCTACTGGTTTAAAGCAAAGTTTTGGTACTGTACTATTCTCGTCAAAGTAAATCTTGGTAGTGATAGTAACTACAGGTGTGTCATGTTTAGCGAGTAGCCGAGCGTAGTTTTGCATGCCCATATCCCCGCTATCAGTACTGCCAAATATAGATGAAGCAGGTACTTGTAACTGATACACCTCTTCGAGCTTATCTCGAAATACAACTGCTAGTCGTTGTGAATACCGACAAGCTCTACCCCCATACTGGCCTGAACCTCTTATATTTTGGCGGCAGTCCATACAACGCATCGCTTGCCGTTGTTCTTGGGGTACATCTACTGAAGGTACTTGTGTGTCGGGTGACCAACACGTAGGTACCGCAACCCTATTGGGGTCGTACGCATCGCCGTAGTAAGCGCGAGATACTGGGGCAGCATTGACTACCACCACATCTATGTCACCTGAATCTGTAGTAACCTCCTCACCGTCAGATATAACGTGAAACTTGCTATCACGTATGCTGATTCGGCGTAGTCCGTTAGCACTCATCAAGCGTCATCATCTAAGTCTAGCTCTAACTGCTCTGGCATAGAGATTTCGGTTAGGTGGGCATCTTTGGGGGTCTGCACACCACCCATTAGCGCCGCCTCTACTTCGGGTAACTTAAACCGATAGGTCGGCCCCACCTTAATATAAGTATCGGTGGGTATTTTGTTATTACGTAGCCACGCACGTACGGTAGATATAGATACCGAGAAATGCTTTGCTACATTTTCAATTGGCACAAACGCTTCTGCCATTACTTCCTCCTTACTGAGACCATGTATTCTGAGTCTACGTTAAGCCCTTTAGGTACAAGAGCGGGGTTTTCTTCCAAAAATTGTTTCATGTTAGTTTGGTTGAGTCGCTTATCGAGTAGCTCAGGTGCCTCATGCTCTAATATAAACTCATGCATATGACTCCAATCACTAGTCCAATACCTAGTCTTAGCAGACCGGTAAAACATTCCTGCTGAAGTCTTTACGCTATCAACACCTTGTTCTTTACAGTATTCAAGTAAGGCTTTTTTAACTTTGTCTATCTGTTCAGATAGCTTACCGTCTTCTTCTTTAAACGCCGCAGAGAGTTCCGAACGTTTATCCTTTATCTTTAAGTAGACCTTGGTCAACTGTTCAGCGGTACCACTACTAGTCATAAGACCACCTTCTGTCGTGATGGTAATCTCGTGCCATACTCTCCCTGTGCCGGTACGCCCAACCTATCAAGGGCAGTCTCCGGTTGCGCCCGTTTGGGCACAGGTTTATCTGTAGTAATTTGTTTGTGCGTTGCGTTGGCACCGGCCTTACCTTTGTTGACTAACTCGTCTTGCTGCTTCTTAGTTCTGCCGTACTGTAACGCGGTAGCGCCTTGGGGGTATTCGTGTATGACCCCGTTGTTAGCTAGGTACTCCTCAAGCAGTACTTCCATTTCTTCTCTAGCTTTTTCTTTTTCTTCCCACGATTTAAGTTTGGGCGTGATACTCCTCTCACTACCCCTAGTCAGTTTTACTGCCATAATGTACCTCCTAAAGTTATGGTGATGCGTTTCAGCCTCAAGTGCATCAAGCTCGATCTCAAGAAACGTTATAGAGTAATCAAGGGACACCAGAAAGGAGACATAAACCCCTCTCATACACCCTAACGCCCGTGGCTTAACTAGCGAGTTATTAACTCTACTGCCGTATCGTATCTTAGTCAAGCATTTCTTTGTAAAGATCAACCATTTTTGTGTGAATGTCTATTCTGTTATCTAGTAATGCGTAAACACGTTTCTCTACGTGCGAACCCTGTAACTGGACGACGGTACATTTGTGATCTTGTCCTGACCTGTGTACACGAGCGTTAGCTTGGGCGTATGTCTCTAATGAACTTGTCGGTGCCCACCACACTACCGTGTTAGCCGCAGTCAATGTAACTCCGTGTGCTGCTGACTGTGGTTGTATCACTAACACGCGGGGGTCATCAGCTTCTTGGAACCGTTTGAATATTTCTGTACGTTTACCTGCGCTCACATCGCCACGGATAACTTCTGTAGGTATGTCATCTTCTCGTAGTTTTGTGGTGAGCATGTCGATGGTATGCTTGAATGGTACGAATACTAATACCTTCTTACTGGATTCATCTATTACTTCCCGTAATACCTTGTAGCGGGGGGATATGTCGAATTCAACTGCATCTCCCTTGTCGGTGTACACAGCACCTGCTGATATTTGCAGTAACTTGTTCATGTTAACCGCCGCGTTAACCGCAGTAACTTGTTCTCCTGCGGCCTCCATCACCATCTTGTTTTTCAATTCTTTGTAGTACTTTATCTGTTGTCTGGTGAGAGCCACTTCTCTCTTGGTATACACCATAGGCGGTAGGTCGAGGCATTCGTCTTTAGTAAATCTTATGGCCGGTTGCAACACCCTATGTACTGTAGTGGTGGCATCTTCTTTCGGTATCCATTTGAAGTTTGTAATCTTACGCATCACTTGGTCGCGGAACGAACCAAAGAATCTAGGCACGCCATTGGGGTTAACGAGTTTAGCTATACCGTAGGCATCAGTGGGGCTTTGGGCAGCGGGGGTACCTGTCATCATCCATAGCCAAGTACTTGGCCCGACCAGTTTGTTCAGGGTCTTCCATCGTTTTGTCTGAGGGTTCTTATAGTGGGTAGCCTCGTCCACGATGATAAGGTCAAACCCTCCGTCTGCTACGGCGTCCCTTACAATCTCTACCCCGTCATAATTTATTATCACGTACTCAGCGTCACTTTCTATTATCTTCTTGCGTTTGTTCTTATCTCCATACGCCACGTCTACCTTACGATGCATGGCAAAATTAAACAGATCGTCTCTCCACGCAGAATCCATGATGGATAGCGGACATATAACCAACACGCGGCGTATAACGCCCTGCTTCATGAGGTAGTCGGATGCCCATATAGCACTAGCTGTCTTGCCTGTGCCTTGTTCGTTAAAGCAGAACGCCTTGCGGTGTAGCGTGAAGAAACTAGCTGTGGTCTTTTGGTGGTCGAACGGCGTGTACTTACCTGTCCATTGGTATTTGGATTCTATTGGGGATGGCACGTTGATTTTCATGTTACGTAGTACTTGCGATTCTTCTATACCCCAGTTAACAAGTACTTGGTTGTCCTTCAGTTCCTTACTCTTCGGTATTACCGATGTAACCTTTGCGGGGTTACGTAGCCTAAGTAATAACGCCTTACCATCCACTACTTTCATTTATTTCTCCGACGCGAAATAGCGTGAAGTGGGTGTCCACGTCACACTAGAAAATTTAACAGCTCCGCTTCGTCCACGGATGGAGCTACGTCCGCATTATAGGCCAGAACAAAAAGCCTTTGGACTACTCGATTTTACGCCCTTGGGATAGGATACACACTACACCAAGAACACCATTTATAGACGCATCAAGTAAGCGTCTTACAACAACGTATTTACTTATTTCTCCCCGCCTTCCATGTTTTAGTCAAGGCTTCTGATGGAAAGCCTAAGTGGTATATAGGCATCCTATTAGATGTCTTTCTTCTTTTTCTTATAGTTCCTACTGCGGTTAGCAGAGCTATTCTCTACTGTAACACCGTCCTTGTTGCTACCGCCTTTGCTCAATGCCTTCTTGTGGCTAACGTCTTTACCTTCACGTTTGTCAGCCTTACCGTTACCGTTGGCATCTTTACCTTCTCTGTCCATCTTACGTCTGGCGCGTTGCCGTTCCATCCTACGTTCAAACGTGTCACTACCCACAGGGGCGTTGACCTGCTTCTTTCTTTTCTTACGCATTAGTTCCTCCCATTGTGTACGCACTCTGTAACAATACAGTGCCTACGACATAATCCACTTTGGTGTGCGTTCCACACATCGTTCTTAAACGCTTGTTCCATACGGCTGTAATCTGACAGCCACTTCTCCCATAGCCTAGGCTCATCAGACTTGGAGTAGTCTTCCTTTATCAACTCACCACATACTACGAACAGTAAGCCACCCTTCACTTTCTCTAGGTCGGGGAACATCTTAAACATACTCATAGCCATCAGTTCTAACTGACCTTTATCTGCGTACCTAGTATTTTTACTGGTCTTGTAGTCTACCACGTAAGCTGTTTTGGTGTGTTTGTTCATGATTACTAAATCAGCAATGCCTCGCCACCATACGTTATCATCTCGGAACCCGCATGGCTCAAGGTTCTCAGTGAGTCCCATCTCTAACTCACATAACTTCTCGCCCTCTATCTTGTTTAATGCATCTAAAACATCTTTACAGTAACCATACTCAGGCGGTAACTCTTTGCTGTCCCTTATGTACTCTTCTGCTGCCAAGTGTACGGCAGTGCCGTATAGCATAGCTTCTGTTTCAGATTCTTTGTAGTCCTTGACTACCTTCAAGTGGTAGAACTTCTTAGGACACTGTTCAAACGCCTTAATCTTTGAGAACGACCACGGTGCAATACTCAATGTAACCTCCGTGGGTGAGACAGGAGGTGGTCAAGTTCAACTATACTGTCGTGATGCCTAGACCAAAATACATCATCAGTTACTACAAAACCTTTCGGTGCCTCCTCTAATTTAAACTGTAAGTTAGGAAATTTTTCATCTGCGAAATATTCCATAACCTCTTCAGCCGTTTCTTTGTTAATGTATGTACCATCCACGTAACGCGTACCTAGGAATAATATTATATATCCACTCATTCCGATTCCTTATCCTCTAGCCTGCTCACCGCTAAAAGCAACTCATCTATCAGCGTGTGTAACATGTCCTTGTTCATGGTTATTGTGTTCTTGTGGCGCGTGGTGCCTTCGGCCTCAACCTGCATTATTAGTATTACGTCCCCGCCATCGTCATCTTCACCAACGAGGATAGCCATGTAGTTACCTTCGGTCTTATTATCCAAACTAGCTATTCGTGATTCTATATCCGCATTACCGTGAATGGTTTCCGTACCATCATCACCTTTACCTTCTCTAAACTCGTTAATATCAGTTATCTTATCACCCATCCGACGCCTCTCCGTAAGACTTACCATTGTGAGATTCACATGTTATAGGCAAACCCTCTGCCCACGTAGAAGTAGTACCCATGCATTCTTCTATGAACCGCGTTGCTTCTTCTAACTCGTTTTCTGGTACACAACATACCACGGAATCGTGAACCGTTAAAGCTACCTTGTATCTCTTAGCTACTGCTAACATCTGATCGCCTATGATACACCTTGCTAACGCTTGGCATATGTTCTCCGTTACCTTACCACCATATATTCTGGTGTACCCGCGCCGCGTACGGTACTTAAACTCTGGGCCACGTTCGCCCTGCTCGTACTGTAAGTCGTCATAGCGCATCTTCAGGCCAGAGGGTAGTAGTATGTAACCATTACGCCCCTCTGCACCGTACTGGATTATACCGTTGGGGCCAAAGCTACCTGATTCACCGCGTGACATCTCTACTAACATGTTCTGACACACCCTCCAGAAGTGACTTATCTTCCAGTTGGTACTACGGTATATGTCTACTACCCTACGTGCTTCGTGATTGTCCATAGTAGTACCGAACGACTGTAGTTGGTCGGCAAACCGCACTGCCCCCATACCGTAACCGCACCCTAGTATGGTAGTTTTACCTACAAAACGTTGGTCTTTGGTAACGTCTTCTTCGGGTACGTTGTATACCTTCGAGGACATCTTTATGTAAACGTCTTCGCCGTTACGGAAGTCCGACACTAAGTCATCCTGCTCTGCCAACCACGCCAGTACTCGGGCTTCGATCTGTGATGAGTCGCAGTCAACCATCATATACCCATCGGGAGCGAGCATACTGTTCTTTAACTTCTTACCATTTACTCCACGGCTAGGTAGGTTTTGTATGTTTATCTTATCATCACCTCCCCACCTGCCGGTATGCGCCGCGTAGTATCTTACAGGTACCGGGAGAAGACCACGTTTAGCTATACCTATAAACCTGTCAGTGCGTGTTTCTTCAAGGGTACTTTTTGTGCCCAAGCGTGAGGTAACCAAAGCCTGTACACGGGAGTCATGGTGACTCTCTAATGCCTTGAACTGCTCATCGTTCTTGGAGAATGCATAAGTCTGCTTGCCGGTAGTTGGGCTAGTCTTCATAGGGGGCACGACATCTAACCCCTTTAGCAGTTCGGCAAACTTGGGATTACTCATAAGTTCTTTCTTGGTAACACCAGAAGACACTATCAGGTCTTCCTTAATCTGCTTGGTGGTTTCCAAGTGTTGCTCTAATAACCCTAGGTCTAACTCAAGTATAGGTTCGATGAACATACGCAGAGTGCAGTCTATTATACGTAACTCTACTTTCGGGAACCCTTTACCCATGATGTTAAACAACTTATATGTTAACTCAACATCATTGATGCAGTAGTCCCCGTACCTGCCTAGTTCTTCAGCGGTGAAATCTTCACGGTTCTTCCCGATAGCGTCTAGTACCTCTGTACCCTTCGCTCCAATTCCATATCTTTTAGCGAGTGCAGACAGCGATCCGCCAACTTCAACCCCATGTAAAGCGCGGGCAATGCAAAGAGTATCGGCAAAAATGCGAGGATGGATATCAAACAACCAACTAAGAATAGCGCCATCAAACATAGTGTTGTGGCAAAGGAGAACAGAATTCTCCCAATCGAATGTATGTAGGTACTGTTTAAGTTCTTCATGTGTTCCACTAGCCCACTCCGTCCCTTCATTGTTCACCTTTACCCCTATACCTATAACCTCAAAACGACGGTCGCGGATATATGATTCTGTTGTCATCTTACGCAGAGAGAAATCTCTGTCATAATACGTTTCCAAGTCAACCGTTATTAAGTCCATTTTTCTCCAAACTCACAACCTTCTATTAACTTGTTTAGGTACCACTGAGCTTTCAATAGGTCTTCTACTGGCCTGTCAGCATGCTTGGTTTTGTATCGCCACAGGTACTTGATGCAGTTACCCTGTAAGTACCCTGCGAATGCTTCAGCACTCATAGCTTCTTCTATAGCATCAATGCATTCGACGTTGCCTGTCTTGTAGTGGTCTGGGTTTATGGCATCGGCCCTTTCTGCCACCTCTAGCGCGGGTACTTCAGCCTGTATCCTTTCCCACGCCTCTGTTGTCGTTTGTGTAGTGTTCATAACTTAGCTCCGAGTAGTTGTTCTATATCATTCATGTTGGTTTCGTTAACTACGTACGCTAGTCCGTACGCGTCGCTTATCTGTCTTAGGTTCAGTTCCTGTAAAGGTGTTGGCTTGTTCTTACCCGCCTTACATTCAATACCAAAGAATTTCCCCTTGTAGCAGCCCACTATGTCAGGTACTCCGCTCTTACCGTACCCTCCAGTAGCGGGGAAAAAGTAATAACACCCTAACCCCTTTAGCTGCTCAACTATCTTCTTCTTTACCTTCCCTTCCGGTGTCATAGCCATAGGCACGCCTCCATCTGATACCAGTTCATCACCGCTCTACCCAGAACGTATGCTCGTCAATACGCACACCGACATCATCTATAGGTACGCTGTTGAACGGTAGTGTGGGGTCACATAGCATGAGTACCGATAACTTCTCCTCAAGCCATTGCGGTATCCCATAGGCCCCATCACTCAAATCATATATCCCCTCACAGTCTGAGTCAATACAATTCATACCTAAACATGTTACCTCGATACTATTCTTATGCTCCAGTAATACTACGCGGTAAGTGTTGGGCATACTCGTTGGAACGTCCCATGTAATATTATTTCGTGACATAGAACACCGACTCGCTATGGCGATACCCGACCTGTGGTACGTAGGTACCCTTTTCACATATTGCCAGAGTAGACAGTCTACCTATCACTCCTTCTGGTAAGGTCTCATCGTGCATATGAGTGTCCCACGATAGCTTACTAAGGTCTTCGCCTTTCCTTATCTTGTGTGCGTCTTCTACAAAGCATACATCGAACACCTGTTGGCCCATCCTTTCTCGTACACGTATGCCGTACACAGGTAGTTCACTGTCGATAAGGGATTGCTCCAGTATTTCCTTGTTACTGCGTAAGCTCGTTAAGTTAGAAACTAATGACGCGTCCATGAATGTATGTCCAGAGTCTAGTAGCAGATACAACTCGTTCAGTAGTGGGGCGCATTTGGATTGCCGCTCAGAGGTTACATAGGAACCAAACAATTCATCCCACGCATCTTGATGTTTTAGGGTCGCGTTATAGTCTGCTTCTGCTATGTGTGATCTGTACTCTTGTATACTAGCGTGAATGACTTCCGTATGTGAGAACCTACGTAAATACCTCTTAGCATTCTTTAACGCAGTACTTCTACGGATGGTATGTTTTTTACGGAACCCTGATGAATTACTGTCAAACTTGTTGTTGCGTATATCTCTGCTGTACACGGTGTATGTTATCTCTTCCCCCGAGTGTCGAGGAGAGTAGTCCAAGAAAATATCTATCCACCCCATAGTGTACTCGTCTTCAGGCATGTAAACGTGATACACACAACTCGATTCATCACTACTACTAGAGCGTATCTCACATCCCCTAAAGGCTTTCTTTATCTCCTGCATAAACCAATTCAACTCGCCACGCGCAATGTGCGCGTTCTGAATACCTGCTAACTCTGACTCTTCAATACCTACCGCCGCTGCCTCAGCTACAGGGTACGCTTCGTATCTGCCATGTTTATCGTATATATTAGAAGCTGCCATATCAATTCACCTCCACGTATTCTACAAACGTTTCATTGAAGTCGCCCATAGCGTTGATCCACGTGTTGAACTTGGTGCGGAACAACTTAGGATTACTTGTTAGGGCAGTGTTACTAACTGAGAAGTTATTATCACCCCAGTACATATTATTAAAACTAGCTGCCAAGTCCACCAAGAATGCATGTAGCATCTCCGTACGTTGCGGGTGCTGTTCATCTTTTAACATACATCGGAATTCGCTATCCCCCTGTTCACTTGCTGCCATGCCCCTTGAGAGAAACATAACTTGCTCGGCGTGACTAGCGATCCTGTTAGACTCTTGAGTCATAGTGCCCTCGATCAAAGGTGTCATAGCCCAAGCCCAGTGTAGGTAGTCATTGATGTAGGTTTTGTATTCTGCCTTTTCCTCCTTGTTAACACGTACACGTGTGACAGGGTGAGGGTGTGGTTTACTAGATATTGTCCACTCACTACCCCGTCCGTCTGCTTTGCGAACGCCGGATGTAAACGCCACTTCTTTATCGCTATCCTTGGGTAAGTAGTACCGTTGAATATCCTGTCGTATGAACTGCTTGCCGCCGTCTATTACGAAACGCAGGTTGTAAGGCATGCACCGTTGAAGGAATGAATACCTACCATTATGCGGCCAATCACCGTTACCGTTCCTGAACTCCACCGTGTCAGTGCCATCGGCGTTGCGCTTCCATACCACCGCGTACTTATTTACTGTTTCGTCGTGGAATCTACCCTCGTCTGATAACGCGTAACAGGTTGGTGATATCTTGATGATGCGTTCGTGCTGACGTCTCCGGTCACCTAAAGGTACTATGTCAGTACCCCTAATTGGTTTGACGGTGTTGTATAACTGTTCCACTAACGTGAAATTGTGTAGCTGATAATTGTACATAGCCATGATGTTACTCCGAGTTTTGTATACATATGTATACAGTTATTTGTTTATCCGTTTCTTACTTTGTCGAACGCGTCTTGTACTTCTTGTGCGCGTCGTTCCATTGCTCTACGTGCTTCGAGTGTGTCCTGCTCTTTGGCACGTCCCCTTAACTGCAACACCCTGTGCGCTACAGTCTCCTCCATTAACTGCAACGCGTGTTGATACTCCATGCTACATGTCCTCCTTTTTGATATGTACAGCCTTACCGTTATCGGGTACTGCTCCACGGTTATCCAGTATTGCCCAAAGGACGGGACATGTCCACTTACCCCAATCACCAAACAAGTGACCATCCGTTAGTACGATACAGGCTTGCGGCTTGATACCCTCGTCAGCCATATACTGTGTCACACAGTTTACTTCAGTGCCACCACCGTGCTTTGGTTTAGTAGACCTGACCAAATCGTCTAGCTCGTGCATGCTATATGGTTCATCGCCAACGACACGACTACCCCAATACAGTATACGTACCTTGTTAGGTTTTACTGTGTCGCATACACCCTTGACTTCAGACAGGAACATAGTCAGCTCTGGTTGCTCAATAGAACCTGACGTATCAATAGCAAGTACTAGCTCATCAACTTGCTCGCTGATACCAGATGGCATGATGATGCCCTGACTCATAAGCCTACGGTTGGGGCGTGCGTATGTTGAGTAGTCATTACCGGAACACGTTGTTTGTACGAACTCACGCAGTACCTCACGCCAATCAACTTGGGGTTGTAGTAACTCATCTATGCCACGACTGCCAGTACCACCTAGCTTGCCCGAGGCCATAGCACCCTGACGTATAGCTTCATCGATGTCGCGTGCTAACTCGCGTTGTTCCTCATCGGACAGAGCTTGGGCACCTTCCCAATCGTGTTCGTCGAAACCTCCTTCACTACCTATTGCGGTGTTTTGTGTACCAGTGGTACTAGAACACTCCTGTCCGTCATCACCACCTGACTCGTTATCCTGTCCTTCATCACGTATGGAATTTTCTCCGCCATACTCTTGCTCCTGTTCTTTTTCTTTAAGCAGGATACGGAATATCTGGGCGCTATCCATACCACGGAACCGCTCATCATACAGGCCTTGGTACTTACCGGTAGGCATTGTGGCGAAACCATCAAGCCTGTTGTCATCAACTATCCGTATATTAATGAAGTAGTCGCATGCCATGTTCGCCACATGGGGGTCAATGTCAAACATCCACCGCCATATGGTGAGGTGCTTGTGTAGCTTGTGTCCCTCATCCTCATGTAGCACCACGAACCGTAGTTCTGAGTCTGCGAGCGCGTCTACCATCTCACGCCCAAACATCACATCACGTCCGTTAGTGCATGCCGTTGGTACATTCTCCTCGATAGTCTTCTCACCTATCATCAGTACACCGGATAGCGCCATGTATCTAGGATGCCCCATTATTGCTACGACTGCTTTGGACAGTCGCTCCTCTGCGTTTAGTTTTTTACCTAGCGTTAGCATTGTCTTCTCCTTTACTGGTCTGCTGCAAACATGTAGTTGTTTTCCCTAGCCCACGTAGTGAACTTGGCGCTCTGCATAACGATGTTGCGATGCTTATACGTAGGAACACGTGCGCCATTGGCGAACAATCCCTGTGCTTCCTTGTTTAGACGCTGCATGTATGTCACCCACGCATCTACCCAGTTACGCTCCATAGCACCCAGTGCGCGGAACACAGTCATACATACTGCGGACGCTGACTCGGGTACTTTGGCATTGTGTGGGTCATCCTTAATAGATTGTAGCGATGGTAGTTGGTCGGCCATCTTGACATACGTCATAATATCCAAGCCGCCACGATCCCCTATAGTACCTACCAGTAAAGCTGTCAGGGTGTGATCGTCATACAGGTGACGTAACTTGAGTATGTCGCTCGACGCTTCCAGTGATCTCGGGGTGATAAACGCGGCACGTTGTGCCTTGGGGTGAAATATATACGGGTTATCGTCGGGGTTTTTCACATCCTCGAAGCCCTGCAACACATGCGGGAACTCACGTACGAAACCTAACACGCTATGATCTACGTCGTTGTTGAGTCCCCATACTATGAACTCCTCGCTAGTAGACTTACGTACGGTGATTACAGTGATGCGATTACGTGCGTGTGGTGGCAACAGATCGCCTACACCCTCTGCACCTAGGTTAGTCGTAGCAAACACGATGCTATCAGGGTGTAACTCGTACCCACTGTTCTTGCGCTCCAACATAACACGTAGTAACGCGTTCTTGACTGCGGGGTTAGCCTTGCCGAATTCATCAACCATTAGTATGATCGGCTTGCCATGATGTATACCAAGTTCCTCGTTGGGCAGGTATTTCACGAACCCCTCGTCGGTATTGAGCGATGGTATGCTGATGTCACCCAAGTCTTTGGTCGTGCAGTCGAAGTGACATGGCACGTGATCAGGGAACATGGCGGCTAACATCTTGAGTATCGATGTCTTACCTGTACCCATGTGGCCTTGTACGAGTACGGTGCGTTGATGTCCAACCGTTGCGATAGCGGTAGCGATTTGGTCTAGTGATAAGGCGTACATTTGTTGTGTATTCATAATTTTACTTAGTCTCTTTGGTTGTTTTGTATACATATGTATACAGTTTGGGTTTTGGTTATTGGTCTAGTGATGGTAGTGATTTGATAGCGTCATCCACTACCCGTTTTGTTTCGGCACGGAATGTCTCGTTGTTACGTAGTCCATCGGGCGTTACACCGCGTAGCGCATCCTCCAACTTGAGTGCCATCGCGGACATCTGGCTGTCACCTGATACATTACACACGTTAAGCAGTTCTACCATGTCGAGTACGTTCTCAACTAACGAGTCACGGAATACCTTCTTCTTGGCATCCCCGCTGTAGTCTAGGCGTTCGGACATGTTGGAGAGAGCTTTATAAGTGCGTTGCCATACATCGTTCATGGCGTTGGTTAGTTCCCTATCCAGTAACTCCTCGTACCCCTCCTGTAAGAGTGCGTACGCCTCATCGCCTATGTCAGTAACAAAACACGGTGCTACAGGCATGTATGCAATATCGAACGAGAACTTGCTACGTATGGAATCTTCACTGGGGTACTCGTCTGCACGAAACAGACTACCGATACGGGCTTGCGCTCTGCTGACTTCCCACGTGTAGTTGTTACAGAACGTATCAACCATAAGCTCGAACTCATTTTGCAGGTCGGTCATCTGTTGGTGGTACTTGAAATACTGCGCGGTAGGTAGTAGCCGCAAGCCCAGATCAGACCACGGCATTGTCATGCTATAGTGTATGTTGCGGGCGTTGGCTACGAATTTCTGTATGGCAGTTAGCTCGTCGCAGTTACCGAGTAACTTCTTGTTGACTGATGCAGTGCCATTATCGGCATTGTTCTGGTTGGTCACTGACATTGATGCGGCACGATCCTTCTTGCGCCCCGTCCAACAACTGATTTTCAGTTCCCCTAGCATGGCGCTAGATGCGATCGTTGGTGCGTTTACTTGTGGTGCTTCTGGTGCTTGGTTTAAGTCGTTCATAATTGCCTCTATGGTTTTGTATACATATGTATACAGTTTTGGTTTTGGTTTACTTATCTTGCGGTTGCCCCGTCAGCAATAACCTCAGCAATAACTGTGGCCGGTGTTGACGTTGCCGATACAAGCCTTACGCCCCGTACAGAATAAGATGTCCTACTGAACACCCAAGACGGGATACTCTTCCACCCGTAGTCTTCTAAATTGACAACCTCCAAATCGCCGTCTTCGGTATAGTCTACGTCAACCCATACCATCGGTACGCCATTCAACGATATTCCTGATTTGCGACCTTCTACAGTACTGTTCATAATTGCCTCTATGGTTTTGTATACATATGTATACAGTTTTAGTTACGTGATAACGTGTAACAGTGTGTTTACTTAGGCCGAGTTCTCCCAGCCGTATATACATTATACCCCATGTAGCAGGGGATGTCAAGTTATGTACAAACGTGTTGTTTCGTGTGTTACGGTGTAGTGTACTAGTCTGTACCTGTGTGTACCTGTGTGGGGGTCGGTAAGTACTTGAAAACTCTACAATGTTACTTTGTTACGTTTTTTACAGAATTGCAGAGCGACATTTTCTTGGAGGGGAATCGGGGAGGGAAAGGTAACAAAGGAGATTATTTCTTGGTCGTTAAACTATTTGGAGGTAAAAGGTAACATTATAAATTATTTAATAAATAGATAAGAAACAACAAAACTCGATAGGTAAGCCACGCTAGTGCTGCGTATGCCGACCCATTACATACAACCATAGCCCAAGAATAGATAATGTTACCTTTTGGCCGAAAAAAAGGTACAGAAAGGTAACAATAGGCCGAAAAAGGTAACAATACAATTTTGTATACATATGTATACACTTTGCCGTAGGCGCAACGCGGAGACTACAACTGGTATCGCCATGCTGCGTTATGCTGCGACAGGCGCAACGCGGAAACTATAACTGGTATCACTTTTTGACGGGCGAAAAAAAGCCCCACATAAGCGGGGCTTGGGTATTACTTGGCGTCGCGTGATACAGGTAGTGCGCGTATCCAAGCCTTGTATCCTAGACTCTGGAGTAAAGCTCTTTCCTGCTTGGCTAGTTCATTCGAATCAAACACTTCAATCATGTTCATCTGAATCGACGTAGGTGCGTTCCCGCTTTGCGTATACTCTACGAGATATACATAATTCGCTCGGGGCTTTCTAACATAGGTCAATCGGCTGAATCGTTTGCTTTCTTCGGCGTGTCTTTTACTGTTCATTGTGTCATTACCTGTTAGGGTTAGTGCCCCCCGAAGGGGGCGTATGGGTTACTCGGTTACTTGTGCGAATGTTGCCAGTACACTTGCTAGCACGTCTTTAGTTACTTCGGCATCCTTAACTGCCGCGTGCTTTTCAATATAGGTTTGAAGGTCTCTCACTTTCTTGCAAATCCTATGGTTCACCTTGTTGGCTTCATCGACTACCTTGTCGCCGGTCTCGATAGGTTGCGGTTCAGTTACTGCCGTCCCGTCTTTCTTTTCTTGGCGCTTTCGGATTGCATCCCTATCGGCCGACATTGCACGTCCTAACCACGTCTCGTTTGCCCGCTTGTCTTTCTGGTCACGAGCATTCAATGCCTTCTTCGGGGTAGCTGCCAGTCTGACCGCCCGCTCGCCTCTACCTTCCAACCTTGCGGCCTTCAATGCCTCCCACAATTCGGGAGTAGTGGTAGATTTGTGGCCGTCGTATACGCCATTATTCTTACCGCCTAGAGATACAAAATCAGTCCATAACATCCCGTCTTGAACCAGTTTGTCATATGCCGCTTGGCTAGCTTTACGGGCACTTTTTACGGCCTTTTCAGCGGTCACGTCCTTGTTAGCAAACGTGCTGTATAACTCGCGGGCCTCGTGTGTAAACTTACCGGCAATGTACATTGTTGATGCAGGCGTCTTAACAGCTTCTAACTTAGCTTTATTTTTCATAATGATTTTCTCTTTAGTTAATCAAGCGCGGTATTGCGTCTTGATGTCACCAATAATAACAAGTTATGACAAGATAACAATAGATAGCCTACAAAAAACAATCAAAATGTATACATATGTAGACAATGACGCGAATCGATATAACTCGATACCTACCCCGCCCCCATGACCCACTTGGCACAGCAGGAGTCCCGCCGCTCTATATATTACTAATTTACACAAATTAATCGTTTTTCTATGAGTTTGAGACCCCCACCCTACTTATATGGGAACACCCCCCACCTCGATTTATAAAGTCCCTTGTAAAAATTTTTTTGTATACCTACACTGAGTGGATATGGACAAGCCGAATATAAGGATGTATAGCGCCACGCATACGGGGAGGATAGGGGAGTTTTTCGCCATGTATGTCCTAGAGCGTTGTGGTATAGAGTGCCACCATGTAGACCGTTCCGGCGTAGACTTATGGTGCCAAACGGGTAACGAAGACATGTTCACCCTGCAAGTGAAGTCAGCCAACCTGTCTAAAATAAAAAAGAAGGTCGGGAGCAAACCCCTACTCCGATACGTATTCAACTTACAGTCAGAAAAAGTAGCAGACTTCTATATGTTTATAGCCCTAGACATACAGAAAGCCCTAATAATGCAGACTAAAGAGTTAGGGCAAAAAAAGTGTCTACAGCTACACCCCAACAAGTTTACAGACGAAGCAGAGCAAGCAGGACTTGATAGTCTCCATAACTTTAGAAGGGCAGACCTTAAATAGGCTTGTTCATGTAAACCTGTTGTGGTACAAAGTAACCTCGGTTTAACAACCTGCAACCACAATATGACTATTGAACTCGAACCCGAGACTGGGGTTCCGCTATTTGATGATGACCCTGCGGTGGATTTAGTTGTCCGTACGCAAGCAGCAAGAACTACAGCCTTAGAGCTAGCAGAACACGGGTTAGAACTTAAACCTACCAAAGAAGATGAAGATATAGCAGCTAAAATTGCTATAGCGTATGCCGACGACCCAGAAAAAACGTCGCGAAAAGCCACAAACAAGCGTATCGCTACCTTAACACCAGCCTCTTTGGTGCTTACAGGTAACATACTTACCGAATTCGGTGCCTCAGTAGTAGAATCTGCGGTATCTTTGCGTCATCTTGTGACTAATAAGTTGATACTAGAGACCGAAAACCCCGATCCACGCGTCCGTATACGAGCGTTGGAGTTACTGGGTAAGATTTCAGACGTAGGACTGTTCTCAGAGAAGTCAGAAGTGACTGTTACACACCAGTCAACGGACGATTTGAAGGCAAAACTGCGTAGAAAGCTAGAAAAACTAGTAAATCCTAGAGAAGAGATTGCCATAGACGGAGAGATCATAGACCTCGACGTGGAATTAGGAGCGGAAGGCGGTGAGTAATGCTGCTGTAGACTTTACGCAGCAAGAAATCCAGCATATGTTGGACAATATCGACGAGTTTAGCCCTGATGAAGTGGTGGAGATAGAAAGACTAGTCGATGAGCTTGACAAACGACGGACAGTAAAGGCTGCGTACAACGATTTAATTGAATTCTGTAAACTTATGATGCCTGACTTCATTGTTGGTAAGCATCATAGGATTCTAGCCGACTTATTGATGGATATAGAGCTAGGGAACAAGGATAGAGCGTGCGTAAACATCCCTCCACGCCACGGCAAGTCCCAATTAGTGTCTATTTTCTTCCCAGCGTGGTATTTGGGGCGTAATCCAGACAAGAAAGTGATGATGGTGTCCCATACAACTGATCTAGCTGTAGATTTTGGGCGTAAAGTACGTAACTTGATCTCATCCCCCGAGTATCAGGTAATATTTCCTACCGTAAAACTAGCCAGCGACTCTAAATCAGCGGGTCGGTGGAGTACAAGTATAGGCGGAGAGTACTACGCGTGTGGTGTTGGCTCTGCACTGGCAGGCCGTGGTGCCCACTTACTATTGGTAGATGACCCTCACTCCGAACAAGATGTTATCAACGGCAACTTTATTGTCTTTGAGAAGGCATACGAATGGTTTACGTTCGGTGCTCGTACTCGTCTGATGCCCGGAGGTAGTGTAGCTATTATCCAGACTAGATGGCATATGGACGATCTAACAGGGCGTGTGGTCAAGGATATGACTCAAAACGAGCGATCTGACCAGTATGAGGTCATAGAGTTCCCCGCGATACTAGATATCGACGATAAAGATACCGGCAAGCCCGTACAGAAACCCCTGTGGCCTGAGTTTTTTGATCTGGAGGCGTTGCTACGTACGAAAGCATCTATGCCTGTGTTCCAGTGGAACGCACAGTACCAGCAACAACCTACCGCAGAAGAAGCCGCACTGGTTAAAAGAGAGTGGTGGAATGAGTGGGATTTAGAGAGACCGCCAGAGTGCGAATACATAATCATGTCGTTGGACTCCGCAGCCGAAAAACACAACCGCGCTGACTACACAGCACTTACTACGTGGGGGGTATTTCTTAATGAGGATACTTCAGCGTATAATATAATCTTGCTTAATAGTATAAAAGAGCGTATGGAGTTCCATGAGCTAAAAGAACTAGCTATGGATCAGTACACAGAGTGGGAACCAGACGCGTTTATAGTAGAGAAAAAGAGTTCAGGAGTTGCGTTATATCAAGAAATGCGGCGTATGGGGCTGCTTGTACAAGAATATACCCCCCATAGAGGTTCTGGTGATAAACTGGCACGTTTAAACTCTGTGTCTGATATTGTACAGTCTGGACTAGTGTGGGTTCCGCAGACTAGGTGGGCCGAGGAAGTAGTAGAAGAGATCGCTGGATTTCCTTTTATGAGTCACGATGACTTAGTGGACTCAACGGTGATGGCGCTTATGCGGTTCAGGCAAGGTGGATTCATACGCTTACCTACTGATGAGCCAGAAGAAATCAAATACTTTAAACATCGCGGCAGCGGGTTTTATTAAGAGGTTACAGAATGCCGATAATAGAAGAGCTAAAAGCGCATATAAGTAAAGCGTCTCCAGCAGGGCGCGGGGTGTTAACCAAAGCTGCGGCTAAGATGTCTCCGAAACAACAACAAGATTTTTTGGCTTCTCTACAACTAGGAGACGCGGAGTTCCAAACGGCAGTACAAGACCGTATGCCAGAAGGGGCTGATCCTGTAGACCCGAGCAGGTTTAGGCACCATGATTACGATATACCCGGAAAAAGTATGAATTTGACTTCTGCGGGGACTTACATAACCCCCAATAATCCAGAAGGTCGTAGCAGGACAGTACGCACTAGGTATGGGGATTATTCTCTTCCAGCAGAGCCAGATACAGTTAATACTTATGGATTAGGTAATAACCTTACGACTATAGCCCACGAGTACAGGCATAGACAAGGTTTAGAAGGGTTACCCCCCGGAAATACAGGCCCCACAAGGCGCTCATATGGCACGAACGCGGATTCAGCGGAGTACCTCAATACAATTCAAGACTTGATGGGGGTCGAGAACGAGAGAGAACTTAGGAAAGAGTTACAATTTACAGCTTTTGGTTTTAAAAACGCAGAGTGGAATAAGAAGTATCATACTCGCGCTTCTGAGATTGCTGAATTGGCAGAAGACCCAGATACCCCACTTGAGGAATTAGTTAAGGGAGCCAGATTTTTTTTAGATCACCACGCAACACAAAATATGACGCACGATGCAGTTACGCGTGGCGATAAGAATAAAAAGAAAGCAGAGGAGGCTGGAGAAGACCCCGCCTTTAAAGATACTATGTCTCCAGATAATTTTAGGACAAGTCGTTTTTACGATGAAAATATCAAAGAAAAAAGTTTCTTGGACAAACTCCGACAGGTAGTTAGGGATTAAACTATGGCAATTGAGAAGGGTATATACGCAGCACCAGAAGGTATAGATGACGTAGAGGAATCTGAACTAGAGATAGAGATAGTTAACCCTGAGATGGTCACTCTAGATGATGGTAGCGTAGAGATCACTATTATTCCGGGCGCTGAAGAATCTGACCTCATGGACTTCGATGCTAATCTAGTGGATGCGTTAGATGAAGGTTACCTAAACGAGTTAGCAGGTGACCTACTAGGTATGGTAGACGCTGACGTAGATAGCCGTAAAGAGTGGGCAGACACCTACGTTAAAGGGCTTGATATCCTAGGGTTTAAGTACGAAGAGCGTACTAGTCCTTGGCAAGGCGCTTGCGGTGTTAATTCTACCGTGCTTGCTGAAGCAGCTATCCGTTTTCAAGCAGAGACCATGAGTGAGACTTTTCCTGCTGCTGGCCCTGTACGAGTTAAGGTCTTAGGTAAAGAAACTAAAGACAAGTTAGAAGCCGCAGAGCGTGTCAAAGCCGACATGAATTACGAGCTTACAGAGAACATGGTTGAGTATCGCCCCGAACACGAGCGTATGCTATACAGCCTAGGGTTAGCGGGATCAGCGTTTAAGAAAGTTTACTTTGACCCTACTATGGGTAGACAAGTAGCGATCTACATTCCCGCAGAAGACGTTATCGTGCCATACGGCGCGTCCAACATAGAGTCGGCAGAGCGTGTTACTCATGTAATGCGTAAGACCAAGAATGAAATGTTGCGCCTACAAGTTAGTGGGTTCTATTCTGGTATAGAGTTGGGGGAACCAGCCCCGTTCCATACAGATATTGAAGAGAAAAAAGCCGAAGAAGGTGGTTACGACATCACCGACGATGACCGGTACACCGTTTACGAGATTCATGCTGAACTTGATATAGAAGGTGTGGATGAAGAAGACGGGTTAGCAAAACCCTACATAGTCACAATTGAACGGGGCACAGGAGAGATACTTGCCATACGTCGTAATTGGGACGAGTCAGACATGCTAAATATGAAGCGTCAGCACTTTGTACATTACGTGTACGTGCCGGGATTTGGCTTCTACGGGCTTGGGTTGATACATATAGTAGGGGGGTACGCTAAAGCAGGAACGTCGATTATACGGCAACTAGTGGACGCTGGTACGTTAGCTAACTTACCGGGAGGTTTGAAGTCTCGTGGGTTACGTATCAAAGGTGATGATTCTCCTATAGAACCGGGAGAGTTTAAAGACGTTGATGTGCCATCAGGTAGCATCCGCGAAAACATCATGCCCCTACCGTACAAAGAACCTAGCCAAACCCTGCTGTCTCTACTTAACCAGATAACTACTGAAGGCCGTCGTTTAGGTGCTATCAGTGATATGAACATATCTGACATGTCCGCTAATGCCCCTGTAGGAACTACGTTGGCGCTACTAGAGCGCACGTTAAAACCAATGGCAGCGGTACAAGCTCGCGTACACTACGCTATGAAGTTAGAGTTTAAGATGCTCAAGGCTATAATGGCTGAAGAAGCGTCGATAGATTACGACTACATACCTAATAGAGGTGAAGTGTCAGCGCGTCAAGCCGACTACGCTATGGTCGATGTGATCCCTGTAAGTGATCCCAATAGCTCTACGATGGCGCAGCGAGTAGTGCAGTACCAAGCAGTGTTGCAGATGTCGCAACAAGCACCCCAGATATACAACCTCCCTCAATTGCATCGCCAGATGATTGAAGTGCTCGGCGTCAAGAACGCTGATAAGTTAGTCCCTACGGAAGATGATATTAGACCTACTGACCCCGTAAGCGAAAACATGAACGTGCTAACAGGTACCCCTATAAAAGCGTTCTTAAACCAAGACCACGAAGCGCATATAGCGGCGCACCAGTCGTTTATGCAAGACCCTATGGTTGCTCAAACTATCGGTCAGAACCCACAGGCACAGCAGATTATGGCTGCGCTACAAGCTCACTTAGCCGAGCATATAGGGTTCAGGTACCGTAAGCAGATGGAAGACAAGCTGGGCGTTACCCTACCACCACCGAATGAAGAGCTACCTGAAGAGATTGAAGTTCATCTATCTAAGCTCATATCGGAGGGCGGTAAACAGCTTACGCAACAACATCAGCAGGAAGCAGCACAGAAAGCAGCGCAACAACAGCAGCAAGACCCCGTACTCCAGATACAGCAAGCAGAGCTACAGGTTAAGCAGCAGGAAGTGCAGCGCAAAGCGCAGAAAGACCAGTCCGACATGCAGCTTAAACAAGCAGAGCTACAGCGCAAAACGCAAAAGGATCAAGCTGACGCGGCAATAGATCAGCAACAACTCGAAATCGAAAGGCAAGAGTTGGAAATAGATGCTCAGAAGGCGGGGGCTAAACTAGCTGCGGATAGAAGGACAGCTAATACTAAACTCGACCTAGACTTAATGAAGACAACTAGTGAGGTCAATAAAAAGCGCAAGGAATAAATAATGGCTAAAACCGTCTTTGACGTGCTCAAGAACAAAATCGAGGATGATATGTCCTCTGCAACAGAATTTCTAAGTAATGGGGGAGCTAAAGACTTCGCTCAGTATAAAGAAATAACAGGAATGCTACGAGGTCTCACTTCCTGCCTGAACCATGTAAATGACCTCTCGCGTAACTATATGGACGATGACGATGACTGATCTAACGATAGTACATAAAGAAGCAGAAAACGACGAAGAGCTTGACCTACAAATACCCACTCCTGTGGGGTACCGAGTCTTAGTAGCCATGCCAGAAGTAGAAAATACGTACGGCGAAACCGGCATTCTCAAATCCAGTAATGACATGCACAACGAATACATCATGTCCACTATTGGAGTTGTACTCGATATGGGTGCGGAAGCATATTCTGACAAAGAGCGTTTTCCTACTGGCCCTTGGTGTAAGACGGGGGACTATGTAATGTTCCGTGCCAATACTGGTACGCGGTTTAGAGTAGGTGGCGTTGAATATCGTCTGATGAATGATGATTCAATTGAAGCAGTGGTAAACGATCCTCGTGGCGTTACACGAGTGTGAGGAGTAGATAATGGGATTTGAAAAAGTAGAATACACCTTTCCTGACGAACAGGAAGACAAAGGTATAGAGATAGAAGACTCTAGTGCTATAGAAATTGACATATCTGGTAAACCCGCTCCAGAAGAAAAGCCTGCCGAAGAAGAAAAAGAAGTAGAGGTAGAGCTTGAGATTGTAGACGATACGCCGAAAGCAGATAGGGGGCGCAAGGCTTCTGCACCTCCCACAGACCTTACTGATGAGGAGTTAGAAGATTACTCAGATAAAGTCCGTAAGCGTATACAACACTTTAGTAAGGGCTACCATGATGAACGACGGGCTAAAGAATCAGCGCATCGTGAAAGACAGGAAATGGAAGCGTTTGCTAAGTCCCTTGTTGACGAGAACAACAAGTTAAAGGGTAGCGTAGAAAAGAATCAAGCAGCTTTACTAGAGCAGGCTAAAAAGAATTCCGCTATAGAAGTATTATCTGCAAAGCGGGCATACAAACGAGCGTATGAGGCCGGGGATGCAGATAAACTGTTAGATGCACAAGAAAAACTAACAAACGCTAAGATAAAGGCAGATAAACTAGGAGATTTTGAGCCAGAGTCTTTACAACAAGCAGAAATTCCTGTACAAATACCGCAAGAAGCTCCAATTCAGTCAGATACCAAAGCGTCCGCATGGGCAAATGAAAATTCTTGGTTCGGCTCCGATGACGAGATGACAGCTTATGCTATGGGTGTACACAGTAAGTTGGTTAAACAAGGTGTGGACACCGGTAGCGATGAATACTACGAGACTATTAATGCTCGTATGCGAAATACCTTTCCTGAAGAATTTGAGGAAACTGAAGAGTTAGAGGAAAAATCAAGTAAGCGACAGTCTAATGTGGTTGCCCCCGCTACGCGGAGCACAGCGCCTAAAAAGGTGCGATTAACGCAAACACAGGTGGCTATAGCTAAAAAACTTGGTGTGCCCTTAGACTTATACGCCAAAAAGGTTGCAGAAGAGATGAGGAAAGTATGATGGCTGAAAACAAAATTAAGCGTGAAGACACTACCCGTGAAAAAACGGCCCGCAAAGCGGCTTGGACTAGACCAGAAGTATTACCTTCTCCTAATCCTGAGCCGGGCTATGCATTTCGCTGGATTCGGGTGAGCACGCAAGGCACCGTTGACGCCACTAACGTATCATCAAAATTACGCGAAGGTTGGGAGCCAGTAAAAGCGTCAGACCACCCAGAGATTACTCTTGTGTCTATAGAGAACGAAAAGTTCAAGGATAACTTGATAATTGGTGGACTAATGCTATGTAAAGCCCCCGTTGAAATGGTTGACGAACGCAATACTTATTATAACGACCAAAGTAAAGCGCAGATGCAATCAGTAGATAACAGCCTAATGCGAGAGAACGACCCACGGATGCCGTTGTTTAACGACCGTAGGTCAAAAGTTACCTTTGGTAACGGAACTTAAATTAATCTAATAGGTGAAATAAATGGCAAGTACAGCCTCTCCATACGGGTTTGTTCCCGTACGTAAAGCTGACGGAACACCATATGCCGGTGCCCGTGACGCTTTTCTTATTACTCCTGCTGGCGTAGCTCAAAATATTGGCTATGGTTCTATTGTTGAACTAAATGCAGGATACGTCCAACTAGCTTCTGGCACTGGTGCAGACGCAACTACTAACAACCTTGGCGGCAGCAGTATTGGTGCTCTGGGTGTGTTCGTTGGTTGTGAATACATTAATGCTGAAGGTCAGTTGATCTTTGCTCAGTACTACCCATCAGGCACTGCTAATGCTACTGCTTACGTGGTAACTGATCCGGGTGTAACTTTCCAAGTACAAGCTGACGGCGCTATCGCTCAGACTGCTCTTGGTCACAATGCTCCTTTGACTGGTGCTCAGAATGCAACTACTTCTGTAAACACCTCCACTGGTAAATCCAACGTTGCGTTGGACGCTACTACTGCTACTGCAACTAAAGCGTTTAAAGTAATCGGTTTTGTAACTAAGCCCGGTTCTGCCATTGGCGACGCTAAGACTGATGTCTTGGTTAAATTTAACCTACCGTACCATCAAATGGGTACCGGCATCGTGGGAGAATAACTAGATGGCTATTTCAAGAAGTCAATTACTTAAAGAGCTGTTACCCGGACTGAATGCACTGTTTGGTTTGGAGTACGCGAAATATGGCGAAGAGCATAAAGAGATTTTCGAGACTGAAACCTCTGACCGTTCTTTTGAAGAAGAAACTAAACTGTCTGGTTTTGGCTCTGCCCCAACTAAGGCGGAAGGTTCTGCAATTGAGTATGACAACGCGCAGGAAGCATGGAGCGCACGTTATACGCACGAGACTGTGGCGATGGGCTTTAGTATTACTGAAGAAGCCATCGAAGATAACTTGTATGACTCTCTGTCATCTCGTTACACTAAAGCACTGGCTCGCGCTATGGCATACACTAAGCAAGTTAAAGCGTCAGATATCCTGAACAATGCTTTTGCTGCTGGCACCACTTACGGTGACGGGCAAGCTCTGTGTTCAACAGCGCATCCACTTGTTTCTGGGGGTACTAACTCCAACCGACCTACGGTTGCGGCTGACCTTAACGAAACTTCTCTGGAAGCAGCTATCATTCAGATTGCTGGCTATACCGATGAGCGTGGTCTTTTGATCGCGGCCAAGCCTAAGAAGCTAGTTATCCCACCTGCTCTACAGTTTGTTGCAACTCGTTTGCTTGAGACTGAGGGTCGTGTAGGAACGGCTGATAACGACATCAACGCCATTATGTCTAACGGCGCAGTACCCGGCGGATATGCGGTCAATCACTATCTGACTGACACCGACGCTTGGTTTATGATGACTGACGTACCTAACGGTTTGAAGCACTTCGTTCGTAGTCCTATGGCTACTTCTATGGATGCTGACTTCGATACCGGCAACAGCCGATACAAGGCTCGTGAACGCTACTCGTTTGGTGTTTCCGATCCACTAGGCATATACGGCTCTCCGGGGGCGTAACATGTTGCACTAAAGGGGGGCCTCGGCCCCTTTTTTTATGTTTGACTAAAAGACACACACTGTGATAAGTTATCTTACATCGGGAAACAATCCGGTGAATCTGACAGACCCGACTGACGACATGTAGACAGATTTGCCTTAACTCACATGTGAGAATCCTCTAATGGCGAATACTACTTTCTCTGGCCCTATTCGGGCAGGTAACATCCGTAATACTAACGGTACAACAGTAGGTACTGACGTAGCAAACGTTGGCTATGTTGTAATGACTCAGCAGTACGTAGCTGACTTGTCCGGTGGCGCACTAGCCGCTGTAGCCACTGATATCGTTATCCCCGCAAACTCTAAGATAGTTAACATCCTAGTTGACCTAGAAGTGGCAGCTAATGCTACTACCAACATCAGTGTTGGACAGGCAGGTGGTGGTGCAGCTACGTTCCTTAATACTCTGGCTTCTGGCACTAGTGTTGGCCTAAAGACTGTTACTACCCAAGGTGGTGGAACGCTAGCGTGGAAAGATACCGGTTCTTCTGACCTGCGTCTTACTGTAACTTCTTCAGCGGCTACTAACGCTGGTAGTGCGGTCATCACTGTAATGTATGCACAGGCGTTTAATACTGCAATTCAACCGTAAGGAATAGATTATGGCCGGTCAAGAAGTACGAGCTTATAACTTTGCGGCAAGTGATAGTGCTGCACTTGTAGGCCCATCACGCGGTAGACTGCAAGGTGTTCTAGTCAACGCCGCAGCCGCAGCCGCATTTACTATCCGTAGTGGAAGTGCCACGGGAGAAATTATACTTCAGTTAACCCTGCCTACTGGTTGGAATGACGTGTATATCCCAAATGATGGCATCCTCGCTAGCGATGGTTGTTTTGTTTCTGCCTTTACTGGCACGGGGAACACGATGACCCTGCTTATAGAGTGATACAGTGATGCGTAGTTACTATGCCAAAGGTGGGTCAGTACGTAAAAGCACCGGTATGAAGGGTATGAGCCAGAAGAGCGGCGATAAACGACCCACTAAGTCCGGTGCAGGTATGACTGCAAAGGGAGTAGCTAAGTATAGAAGAAATAACCCCGGTTCTAAGTTAAAAACTGCGGTTACTGAAGACAAACCAACAGGTAAGCGAGCTAGCAGGCGTAAGTCCTACTGTGCCCGTTCTGCTGGACAAATGAAGAAGTTTCCTAAAGCGGCTAAAGACCCCAATTCAAGGCTACGGCAAGCTAGGAAACGATGGAAATGCTAATTAAGGTGGTGATCTAGATGAAGAAGATGAATAAAGACAAAATTATGCAGATGATGGGCGATTCCGAGTCTAGCCCAATGCCTGCAAAGAAGAAACGCCCTAGTATGGGTGAAAGCAACGAAGGTATGCCTCGTATGAAAAAAGGCGGCAAGATTCGTGGCTGCGGTATGGCTCGCGGAGGGGCTGTACGTAAGTGCAAAATGGTTAAAATGAAGGGCGCTTAATGCGTAGGTACTACAAGCAAAGTAGCTGTGGTTGTGGCTATAAAAAAGGCGGTACAGTAAAAGACGCCTGCTACACCAAAGTAAAAAAGCAATATAAAGTGTTTCCGTCAGCTTACGCGTCGGGGGCTATTGCTAAATGCCGGAAGAAAAAGGCTGGTAAGTAATGCGAGCGTACTACAAGTCTGGTGGTAAGATACGCAAGACAGAAAAAGGCGCGTCTCTAAAACGGTGGTTCCAAGAAGATTGGAAAGACGTTAAAACTGGTAAGGCTTGTGGCCGTAAAAAAGGAGATGGACGTGGTACCCCGTATTGTAGGCCCTCTAAACGGGTATCTGAGAAGACTCCTAAGACTTCTGGCGAGATGTCTAGCGCCGAGAAGAAAAAGAAAGTAGCTGAGAAAAAGAGGTTAGGGCAACCGGCAGGTAAGCCTAGAAGAGTATCAGCCACTAAACGGAGAAACAAGTAATGGCTACATCAGGCACTTCCACGTTTAATATGGACTTCACAGAGATCGCTGAAGAAGCGTTTGAACGTGCTGGACGTGAGATGCGCTCTGGGTATGATCTTCGCACGGCCCGACGTTCTATGAACCTACTTACTATTGAGTGGCAGAACCGTGGTATTAACATGTGGACTATAGATAGTGGCACTGTTAATTTAGTTAAAGGGCAGACGCAGTATGACCTACCCGCAGACACTATAGACCTGCTAGAACAGCAAATACGCACCGGCAGCGGCAACGCAGCAACCCAATCTGATCTCACCCTAAGTCGTATTAGTGTAAGTACTTACGCGTCTATTCCTAACAAGTTAACACAAGGTAGGCCCATACAGATGTACATCGAGCGTTTACGCGACGCTCCTAAAGTTAACCTGTGGCCTATACCCGATACTAACGACTACGTTTTATACTACTGGCGTATGCGTAGAATAGAAGACGCAGGCAGTGGTATACAAACTGCGGACATGAATTTTAGATTCTTTCCTTGCCTAGTGGCAGGGTTAGCTTATTACATATCTATGAAGATACCGGAAATGGTTGATAGAGTCCCTATGCTAAAAGCTGTGTATGATGAACAGTTTGAATTAGCCGCAGGAGAAGACAGAGAGAAGACCTCAGCTAGGTTTACCCCCCGTATAGGGTACGTATAAACATGGCTAATCAATTTGCCTCTAATAAGATAGCCATAGCCTACTGTGATGTGTGTGGGTGGCAATACAAACTAAAAGAGCTAAAGAGCCTTATAGTTAAAGATAGAGACACTAATATAAAAGCGTGTCCCGAGTGTTGGGATGAAGACCAGCCCCAAAATAGACTAGGTGAGTTTCCAGTAAACGACCCGCAAGCATTACGTGGCCCACGGCCCGACACTAGTTTGGGTGAGTCAGGAGATTACAGTAGCAGAGGTACTCAGTGGGGTTGGAGTCCTGTAGGTGGCGGGTTTGATCCTTACAATCTAACACCCAACGTGCTAATTATGACTGGTAGTATAGGGCAAGTTACAGTAATAACTTAATAGGAGCAGTAAGATGCCAAAAGTAGGAAATAAAGAGTTTGCGTATACAGACGCAGGTAAAAAAGCTGCCAAGAAAGAAGCCAAGAAAACTGGCAAGTCTATGACTAGTGCTTACTCTAAAGGTGGTAAAGTTAAAGTTCGTGGTACTGGGGCCGCAACTAAAGGGTTATATGCCCGTGGCCCGATGGCATAGGCTATGAACTACACAGAACTGAAAGCTAATATCCAAGACATTTGTGAGAACTCATTTACAGATGACCAGCTTGCTATGTTTACGGAACAGGCCGAGCAAAAGATATATAACTCAGTTCAGATACCCGCGTTGCGTAAGAATGTTACAGGTACGCTATCTAACGGGAATCAGTACCTAGGTATGCCCACTGACTTTTTGTGGTCGTACTCTTTAGCGGTTATAGACGGTAGTGGTAATTACACGTTTCTTCTAAACAAAGACGTTAATTTTATACGTGAAGCCTACCCCAACAATACAGCTACTGGGCTACCAAAACACTACGCGTACTTTGATGATGACTCCTTTATAGTAGGGCCAACTCCTAACGCTGCATATAGTATGGAGCTTCATTACGGGTATTACCCCCAATCTATAGTTACCGCAGGTACTACGTGGTTAGGAGATGAATTTGACTCCGCACTGTTGAACGGGGCGCTGATAGAAGCAATACGGTTTATGAAGGGCGAGCCAGACATTGTAGCCAACTACGAGAAAATGTTTGTTTTGTCTATGGGACTATTAAAGAATCTTGGTGACGGTAAGTTACGAGAAGATACATACCGTTCTGGACAGTTCAGAACACCAGTTAGTTGAGGAACTAAAAAATGGCAATTTCACAAGCGATGTGTACTTCTTTTAAAATCGCTCTTTTAGATGGAGAGATGGACTTTAGTAGCAACACTGGACAAACTTTTAAAATCGCACTGTATACATCTAGTGCATCCCTAGGCGCAACTACTACAGCCTACGCTACTACTAACGAAGTGTCAGGTACAAATTACACTGCGGGGGGAAATACGTTAAGTATCTCTGCTAATCCTGCGGCGTCTGGTACTACAGCATTTTTAGACTTTGCGGATACTACGTGGTCAAACGCAACGATTACCGCTAGGGGCGCTCTTATATACAAGTCAGGAGGCAGTAACCCAGCGGTTGCAGTGCTTGATTTTGGGGCAGACAAAACGTCTACCGCAGGTGACTTCACTGTGCAATTCCCCGCAGCAGATGCTTCAAATGCTATAGTACGTATCGCTTAGGCCGGTTAGATGCCGTCTTCTGTAGAGTACATAGGTTGGGGTAAAGGCGCTTGGGGGCAAACCCCTTGGGGCACTGACTTAACAATTGTTTCAGTTGACGGTGTAGTAGGTACAGGTTCAGTCGGTACTGCTACAGTAGATGCAGAGGCAAACGCTCCGGTAACGGGTGTAGTAGGTACAGGTTCAGTCGGTACTGCTACAGTAGATGCAGAGGCAAACGTCTCAGTAACAGGCGTAGTAGGTACATCTCAACTAGGTACTGCTACAGTAGATGCAGAGGCAAACGCGCTAGTTACAGGCGTAGTAGCTACAGGTTCAGTCGGTACTGTTACAGTAGATGCAGAGGCAAACGTCTCAGTAACAGGCGTAGTAGGTACAGCCCAACTAGGTAATGTTACTTTTGCGTTAGGTATAACCATACCGGTTACTGGGTTAGAGGTAAACGCCGAACTAGGCACGGTAGTAGCTACTGCTGACGCAGATGTTTCCGTAATTGGAGTATCTGCTGTAGGATACATAGGTACAGTAAACATATGGGGAGAGGTTGACGATAACCAAGACCCCAACTGGCAAGCAATAAATGATGGGCAGACTCCAACATGGAACGGAGTAACAGATACACAAGCCCCTAATTGGCAGGCAATAAACGACAGCCAAACTCCAACGTGGAGTGAAGCAACAACTACACAAGACCCTAACTGGGACAGAATAGCCGCATGAGGTTTTACAAATGACAACGCAATATACTTCGATACTAAAACTCGCGCTCCCAGTACAGGGCGAACTTAGTGGTACTTGGGGAGATGTAGTAAACGACAATATAACTTCTATGGTAGAACAGGCCATAGCGGGGCGTGCAGTAGTTAATACGTGGTCAGGTAACTCCCATACACTTACAACGGCTAACGGCACAACCGCTGAATCCCGATGTGCAATGCTAGAGTTTACGGATACAGGATCAAATCTGTCAGCCGCTGGTACAGTTGTATGTCCAGCCCTCTCTAAAATATACATAGCAAAGAATGCATCAGGCGAGAATGTAACTCTAAAAACTTCTAGCGGTTCGGGTATCCTTGTCCCTAATGGTCGTACTATGTTCTTGTTCTGTGATGGAACTAATGTAGTTGAAGCAGTAACTAGCACCACCTCTTTGCAGCTAGGCACTAGCACTACAGTTACAGCGGTACTAGACGAAGATAACATGGCGTCTAACAGCGCCACATCTTTAGCCACTCAGCAGTCCATAAAAGCCTATGTAGACGCCCAAGTTGGGTCTTTCGACACTTTAGCCGAGGTTCTTGCTAATGGTAACACTACGGGTTCAACTGATATTGAAGTAACTTCCGCGCAAAAAGTCCAGTTCCGCGACTCAGCAATCTACATCAACTCAAGCGCAGACGGACAGTTAGATATTGTTGCTGACACTGAGATTCAGATAGCTGCTACCACTGTAGACCTTAACGGTAACTTAGATGTATCTGGCACTGTTGTCGCAGGCGGCGTAGTAACAGCCAACGCAGGTGTAGTGGTAGATAACATTACGATAGATGGCAATGAGATTGACGTAAGTTCAGGTAGCCTAACCCTAGACGCGGCTAACGAGATCATCCTTGATGCAGATGGCACGGGAACAATTCGCTTCAACGATGGTGGCACTAACTTTGGAATGGTTTTTGGCGACAGTTCTAATTTCACATTGATCAGCAAAGTTCAAGACAAAGACATGATATTTCAAGGCAACGATGGTGGCTCAAATACCACGATGTTGACTTTGGACGCTTCGGAGGCAGGAGCGGCTATTTTTAATTCTAGTGTAACAAGTGCAGGTTTGCATTCTACTACAGCAGGAACCTCAAACTTCATTGCAGGTGTCAACGCAGGTAACAGCATTACAAGCGGTGGTAATTATAATACTGTCGTGGGCGATGAAGCAGGCACTGCGATTACTACGGGTGATAACAACACC